>ENA-ORTH01000347-ORTH01000347.1-human-gut-metagenome-genome-assembly--contig:-NODE-347-length-59489-cov-4.448666_pt1 | contig 59489 bp, 55 predicted proteins | sample MGYA00241914_ERZ509192 | MGnify/ENA primary metagenome ERZ509192 (study PRJEB26280, sample SAMEA2338826) | human gut metagenome | biome: human gut; feature: human-associated habitat; material: faeces...
GCCGTGATCAGGCGTCCCCGTCCAGCAGCTTGTCGACTTTATCGACAAGCTGAGCCCCGGCGGAAAAATCCGCCGGGGCTTGAAGCTGCGTTACATATGGCCTTGTTGCTGTAAAAACTCCAGCACCTCGCCGTAGGAGGGGAGGGCTGAGATGGCGCCCTTCCGGGTGGTAGTCAGCGCCCCCACCGCATTGGCAAAGGTCAGCATATCTCGGATTTGATCGGCGGAGCGCTCCTCGATGGGGGTGCAGCCCTGTAGTAGGCCGTACAGGAAGCCGCCGGTGAAGGAGTCGCCGGCCGCCGTGGTGTCCACCGTCTCCACCGCAAAGCCCGGGACGTCGATCCGCTCCCCATTCACCAGAGCGAAGCAGCCCTTGGCCCCCAGGGTGGCCAGCAGCGCCTTCACGCCGTAAGCCGCTTTCAGCTGCCGGACCGCCTTATCCAGATCCGGCTCACCCGTCAGGAACACCAGCTCCTCCTCAGACACCTTGACGATATCGGCCCATTGCATGGCCGAGAGAATGACCGACCGGGCCTCCTCCGGGCTGTCCCAGAGGTTCAGACGGAGATTGGGATCGTAGACCGTAGCGGCCCCCCGCTCCCGGGCATGAGATGCCAGCTGAAAGCTCGCCTGGCGGGAGGGGCCGCCGGTCATGAGCACCGAGCTGTAGAAAAAGCACCGGCAATCAGCCGCCAGGGCGAAATCCGCTTCCTCCGGGACGAGCATGGTATCCGCGCCCTGTCGCCGATAGAAGCTGAAGGACCGCTCCCCGCCCGCGTCCAGATGCACGAAGGCCAGGGTGGTCTGATAGTCAGCGGACAGCCTCAGGCGGCCGACATCCACCCGGCTGTCTGCGAGAATCCCCTTCAAAGCCCGCCCGAAGGCGTCATCCCCCACCTGCCCGATGAACGCGGTGTTCACGCCCAGGCGGGCCGCCGCGCAGGCCAGGTTGGCCGGGCCGCCGCCCGGGTTGCGTTCAAAAACCGGGTTGCCCGCCGCGGATTCCCCCACCGGGGTGAAATCCACCAGCAACTCGCCGAGAGAAACCAAATCACGCATCGCGTCTTTCCGCCTCCTTACGTCGTGCCCCGCTCCACCAGCGTCACGCCCAGCACCGTTTTGACCGCCGTACAGCCCTGTTCGAGCTGCTGCAGGATGGTGCGCACGGCGAAGGAGCACATCTGCTCCACCGGCTGGCGGATGGTGGTGATGGGCGGTGTGGTCAGGGCGGCGATATCCACATCGTCGAAACCGACCACCTTGATGTCCTCCGGCACCCGCCGGCCGCACCGAGCGCAGGCCTGCACGAGCTGGGCAGCGATGACGTCGCTGCTCGCAAAGACGCCGTCCAGCTCCGGGTTTTCCATCAGAATCCGATCCAAAAATGCTCCATAATCCATGGAAAGAAACTGGGCCTCCGCCGTGTCGAACACTTTGCCGGTCAGATTATATTCTCGGCAGACATCCAGAAACGCCGCGCACCGCTGATCCGCAGGCATATGCACCTCGCTGCTTCCGCTGATATGGGCGAGGCGGCGGCAGCCCTTCCCAATAAGGTGCCGGGTGGCCAGCGTCCCGCCCTGGTAATTATCGCAGGACACGGCGGACACATTGCCCTCCTCCGTGCGCTCGAAGGTGACCACCGGCAGGGACATGTCCAGATAGGCCCCGATGTCCGGCGTCCGGCTGCACAGGACGATGGCCGCCACCTTATTGGATTTGAGCATATCGATATATTCGATCTCCTTCTCACGCTGATGGAAGGAGTTGCAGAGCATGATTTTATACCCATGCCGGGCCGCCTCCTGCTCCAGAAAGCTGACCACCCGGCAAAAGTACGGATGGGCCACCGAGGGGACGATGACCCCGATGACGTTGGTGCGCCGTTTGGAGAGGGAACGGGCCAGCTCGTTGGGCCGGTAGTCCAGCCGCTTCATGGCTTCATAGACCGCCTGCCTCGTTTTATCGCTGATGTAGCCCCGATTGTTGAGCACGCGGGAGACCGTGGTCACCGTAACGCCCGCCAGCTCCGCCACATCCTTGAGAGTCGCCATGCCGCTATCCGCTCCTTTCGGCCGCTTATACCGCCATTATAACAGGGCTTTCCAATGAACGCAATCGAATTATGCCTTGACCGCGCCCGAAATCACGCCGCTGATGATCTGCTTTTGCAGGAACAGGTACAGAATGATAACCGGCAAAACCGTCAGCATCAGGCCGGCCATCACCGCGCCGTAGTTGGTCAGATAGCTGCCGTAGAAGGAATAGGTGGACAGCGGCAGGGTGAACAGCTCCTTTTTGGTCAGCACCAGGGAAGGGAGCAGATAGTCGTTCCAGATGGCCAGAACATTGAGGACGATGATAGTGGCGGTGATGGGTTTGAGCAGCGGGAATACGATCCGGAAGAAGGTCTGTGTCCGGCTGCAGCCGTCCAGGGTGGCGGCTTCCTCCAGGGAGAGGGGAATGTTGCTCTTGATGAAGCCGTGATAGATGAACACCGCCATGCTGATAGAAAAGCCCACGTGCATGAACACCAGGGTCAGCCGGTGATCAAGAATCCCCAGGAAGCTGCCGTAGATGGAGATGAGCGGGGTCATGATGACCTGGAAGGGGACGATCATGGCCGCGACCATGAGGGCGAAAAACACCTTATTAATTTTCCAATCCGCCCGCACGAAGAAATAGGCGGTCATGGAGGTGATGATCACAATCAGCAGCACGCTGAGCACCGTGATGAACAGCGAATTGAAAAAGGCGCGCAGGAAATCCATTTTATCAAAGGCGTAAGAGAAGTTGGTGAAGATCGGGCCGCCCGGCTCCAGCAGCTTGAGCGGTTCCTTGAGGATGGTGCGGTTGGTTTTGAACGCGTTGATAATCACCATGAAAAACGGCACCATATAGACCAGAAGCAGCGCAAACAGGATCACCGTCTTGACGATCCCCCAGATCCGCGTACGGGTGCCGCCGATAACCTGCCGTTTCATCGTATCCCCCCATTCCGCCGCCCGCAGACGGCCATATATCGGATTCCATCCCGAGTGAGGCTCGTTTTCATGTTACGCCTCCACCTCTTTCCGCTTGCCCAAGGACACCTGGGTGATGCTGATAATGGCCACCACCAGGAAGAGGATGAGCGCCTCCGCCTGGCCCACGCCGTATTCCTTGGACACGAAGGTCTTCTGGTACACATGCATGGCGGACAGGATGGTGGTGCCGTAGGGACCGCCGCCCGTCAGGGACAGGTTGACATCGTACACCATAAAGCACCGCTGGATGGACAAGAACAAGCAGATGACGAAGGAGGGCACCATCAGGGGCAGGGTGACATAGCGGGTGGTCTGAAAGGCCGTGCAGCCGTCGATACTGGCCGCCTCAAGCAGGTCGTGGGACACGCTGGTAAATCCGGCCACATAGATGATCATCATATAACCCGAATACTGCCAGACCGTCACCACCACCAGCGCCCAGAACGCCATGGTGGGATCGCTCAGCCAGGAGCTGGAGAGCAAATCGGATCCGATGCCGCTGCCGAAGCTGGTCAGCGCGTTATTGAACACAAACTGCCAGATGAAGCCGAGGACGATACCGCCGATGAGGTTGGGGGTGAAAAAGGCGGATCGCAGAAAATTCTGACCCTTGATGCCGCTGGTCAGCAGATAGGCCAGGAAAAAGGCCACCAGGTTGATGAGGATCACCGACGCGGCCACGTAGCCGAGGGTCAGCAGCAGGGAATGCCAGAACGCCGTGTCTTTAAAGGCGGTCACATAGTTCTGAAACGCCACGAAGCCCGCCCCGTCGGAAATGCCGTTCCAGTTGGTAAAGGTCAACACCAGGCCGTACAGGAAGGGGATGACGACCACGCAGAGGAACAGAACCGCGGCCGGCCCGGCAAATATCAAAAACAATTTCAGGTTGCCCAGTTTTGTTTTTTCTCTCATGATAAGCCTTCTTTCTGCATGGCTGCCCGTGGGAATCCCGCCGGGTGGCCGCCGTATGTATCGGCCGCCGCTCCCCGGACGCGGCGTTCCGCGTCCGGGAAGCGGTGCCGTTTATGGGGCTATTACGCTTTGCTCTTCCAGTACTCCAGCACCTTGGCAGCCAGCTGCTCACGGGTGGATTTGCCGGCCAGATATTGCTGCATGGCCGCGCCCACCTTGCTCCAGTGATCCGCCGGGACGATGCAGTCGGGGCTGGTCTTGCCCTCGTCCACATAAACCTTCAGGGCTTTTCCCAGGGGATCCGTGGGCTCCAGCTTGATGTTGGAGAACGCCGGCACCAGCTGCAGGGTTTCCACCATGCCCTTCTGGCCCGCCTCGTCATACACCAGCCAATTGAGGAAGTCCTTGGCAGCCTTCTGCTCTTCCTCGGAGGTTTTGGTCTTATCGATGATGATCTGCTTGGACGCGGTGCCCAGCATCTTGGTGTTGACAAAATCGCTGGCGTCGTTGCCCAGAGGCAGGATCATCAGGCCGAACTCGTTCTTGTTGTCGGCGGTGATGAATTCCTTCATGTTGGGCCACGCCCAGTTGCCGTTGAACCAGAACGCCGCTTCTCCATCCACCACGTAGGAGGGATCCACCTCATATTTGGCGTCCAGAGGCGCCTTGCCGTTGATGTTGTAGGAGCGGAGCAGATCGAAGGTGTCCAGCAGCTGATTGAAGCGCTTATCGTTCTTCAGATCGATTTCGCCCTTCTTCATCTTGTCAATATACGCCGCGCTGGCGCCCTCGTCGTCCGACTGGGTGATATACAGATAGCCGAAATAGTGGGCGCCCAGGGACCAGTCTTCCTTGGAAATCACGACCGGGGTGGCCATGCCCTTGCTCTTCAGCTCCTCCAGAAGGGCCTTGAGCTTATCCATGGTGTTGTATTCCTTGGGATCGAAAGTTTTGCCCAGGGTCTTCTCGATGGCCGTTTTGTTGTAAATCAGGCCGCGGCCCTCCACACCCATGGGGAAGGAATACACTTTGTCGTTGATGCGGTAGGCCTGGTTGCCCGCGTCGGCCACCCACTTTTCACCGCTCAAGTCCACCGCCTTGTCCCAGCCAATGTCCACCACGTCGGTGGTGTCGAGCATGGACATGGTAGGCGGCGTGCCGGAGTTGTACAGCTGGGAGAACCGCTCGGAAGGAGAGGTGCCAGCCGGCGCCACCAGGATTTCGATATCCACGCCGGTCTTTTTCTTGTATTCCTTGGCCACGGCCTCCAGGCCGTCCTGGATTTCGCCCTTGGAGTTGAGGAAGGTGAGCTTCATCTTGCTTTCGGTGCCGGGTTCCTTGTCATTGCTGCAGCCGGTAAGGACGGCGCCGATCATGGCCGCCGAGAGGGTTACCGCCAGGATACGTTTCAGCATGGTCATTACCTCTTTCTTTATCAAATTTGTGTTGTTTCGCGGGGAGAATCCCCGCCCTATCAACGCGGGGCCAAGGCAGCTTGGCACGAGCGTCTTTAGCCTTTATACCTCTTGGGAAAACAGGACTGCATCGCCTTCGGTTATCTGGAATGCGTGAGTGGCCAAATCGGCGGTCAGCATCAATTGGTTTTCCCCGTTGCACCGGGTAATCCGCAAGGTAGTTTCATCCAGCATCTCCGGCCGGCATTCTCCCTCCACGGCGAAGGCGGGATGGGCGTTGCGCAGCCGCATAAGTTCAAACAGCTTCTGCACCACCGGGCGGCGGACTTCCCGGTCCACCTCCTCCCGGGAATAATAGTGGCGGTTGATATCCCGGCCCTGCTTGGTTTTTTCCAGCAGCTCGATGTCGTTGCCGCCGGCCAGCAGCCCGACGTAATACACCTGCGGAATACCGGGGGCGAAAAACTGAATCGCCCTGGCCAGCAGATAGGCCGCGTCCTGGTCCCCCAGGGCGGAATAGTAGGTGCAGTTGATCTGGTAAATATCCAAATTGTTATAGGCCGCGGTGTTGTAAATCTTTTTGACGTTGGCGCCTTTGGTGAACAGCGCCTCCTTGGTGGCGTCGATTTCCTCCTGGGACATCAGGTCGGCCACATCCACCACGCCGATGCCGTCGTGGGTATCCAAGGTGGTGAACTGCCGGCGGGGACAGATGTTCAGCCAGTGCACCAGTTCCTCCCCCTTGCCGGTATACAGGGCATGAAGCACCAGCATGGGCAGCGCGAAATCGTACACCCAGAAGCCCTTGTCCGCGATTTTCTGCTGAATGGTGTAATGCTCGTGGATTTCGGGCAGGATATCCACTCCGTAAGGCTTGACCACCTCTTCGATGTCCTCGAGCAGCTCCCACATCTCCGGCTCGATGAAAAAGCAGCTGGTGTCCGGTTTTTTGACCGCGTAGGCGAAGGCATCCAGCCGGATGACCGCAGCGCCTTTTTCGCACATGTCCCGCAGGGTGCTGCGGATAAACTTCCGGGCGACGGCACTGTTCATATTCAAGTCGATCTGTTCCTCGCAGAAGGTGCACCAGATGTCTTCCGTGGTTCCATCGGCGAAGGTGACCGTGATGGAAGGGGCCCGGGGCTTGCGCTTATAAATCCTATCCACCTGATCCTCGGTAGGCGCTCCGCCCGGCCAAAAGTCTTTATACCGGATGAACATATCCCGATAAGGAGAGGCGTCCTTGTTTTTCAAGAAATCTTCAAAATAGGGGGAGTGGGCGGAAATGTGATTGACCATAAAGTCAAACATCACAGCGTGGCGCTGCGCGATGGCCCGGATATCCTCGAAATCCCCAAAAGCCGGATCCACCATGTCGTACCGCATGGGGGCGAAGCCCCGGTCGGCGGAGGAAGGGAAAAAGGGAAGGATGTGCACGGTGCCGACCACCCCGTCCAGGTGATCCCGCAAAACCCCGCCCAGCTCCTTCAGGTTTTTCCCCAAGCTGTCCGCGTAGGTGATGAGCATAATGGTATTGTCCATAAAGGGTACCTCCCGCCTTCGGATCGCGGCGTTCAGCCGCTCTCTGTTCTCTACAATTGCAGTATAGCATCAACCGCTTGACATGTCAAGCGGTTATCTTGTTTTTTATTGCAATATTTTTTATAATGTAATTTTTATTTGTATACTTTTTCGTATTATTGCCTGTTTTATCGGATTATCCATAGAAAATTGTCCGGATATATAGAGGTATATAATCAACCGCTTGCCATAGTATTTCCGAAAAAAGAAAAAATATTCGTTTCAGCGGCGACTGTCCGTTTGGCCGGATTTTATGTTATACTAGGTAAGCGATGATGAAAAAGCCAGTGGTTAGATCGGTGCAGAAGAATTCCCTCAGGGAATTTCCCGCCAAGCCGCCGCTGAGCAGTCAGGCATGATCTTTTTATCGCTTACCTAGTACCGTCATAAAATTTCAAGCGGAAATTCACACGGTTATCACACGGGTATCGCATACTATATCCCGTTGGCTCCATAAAACCGGACGGCTGCCGGCTGTTGGTCCGACGGATCAGATGAAGGGGCGTTTGCTATGGAAAACACTGCGTCAAAAACCATTCTTATCGCGGACGATGAAATCCGCATGCGCCGCGTCATCGCTGATTATCTGCACATCAAGGGGTATGAAACCCTGGAGGCGGGGGACGGCGTGGAGGCGCTGAGTCTGTTTGAATCCGGGCGTCCGGACCTCATCCTGCTGGACGTCATGATGCCCCGCATGGACGGCTGGGAGGTCTGCCGCCATATTCGTTCCAAGTCCCAGGTGCCCATTATCATGCTCACGGCCCGTTCCGAGGAGGACGACGAGCTGCAGGGCTTTTCCTTGGGGGTGGATGAATACATCGCCAAGCCCTTCAGCCTGAAAATTTTGCTGGCCCGCATCGAGGCGGTGTTCCGTCGGGGCGCGCCCGAGGAGCCGGCGGCCCGCCCCGTGGTGGACGGCCTGCTGGTGGATCCGGTGGGGCGCGAGGTCAAGGTGGACGGCCAGCCGGTGGAACTGACCTATACCGAGTTCGAGCTGCTGACCTACCTGATGACCAACAGCGGGGTCGCCCTCTCCCGGGACAAAATTCTGGACAGCGTCTGGCGGTACGATTATTACGGCGACGCCCGCACGGTGGACACCCATGTCAAAAAGCTGCGCAGCAAGCTGGGCCGTCACGGTGACTGCATCAAAACCATTCGGGGCATCGGGTACAAATTCGAGCCCGACGCCGGATAAAGGGACAGACCTATGGACAAGCTTGCGGACAACCGCCTATCGAAAAAGAGCCTGCAGGCCCTGCTGCCTCCCCGCCATTCCATCGTGTGGAAGCTGGCGGGCTGGTTCCTGCTGTGCATCACGCTGCTGCTAGGGGTCAACTGGCTGCTGAACAATTTCGCGCTGGAAAGCTATTACCGCCGGCAAAAATCCGACGCGGTGCAGATGGCCTTCACCGAGGTCAACAGCCTCTTTTCCCAGGACTATACCGCCAATTTGGAAATCATCGACCTGACGCTGGACAGCCTGGCCAACAACGACGGCATATCCAGCACCATCTGGGCGGGCAGCCGGCTGATCGCCCGCTACCGCGCGGAGGGCACCCAGGCAATCCCCGTCCGCCCCACCAAGACCTATCTGCCCGGCTCCTGCGAGGTGACGGTGGTGCAGGACACCAAGCTGAAAACCAGCTTTATCACCCTGACCGGCGCTTTGAGCAACGGGTTTCCCATCGAGATGCGCACCTCCGTGGAGGGTATCAAGGAAAGCGTGGGCATCACCAACCAGTTCCTGCTAATTTCGGGTGCCGTCACCCTGCTGGTCTCGTTGCTCCTGGTCTTTTTCTTTTCCCGCCGGTTCACCCGGCCCATCCGGGAGTTGTCCCGAGTGGCGGGCAGCGTGGCGCGCCTGGACTTCCAGGACCGGTACACCGGCGGCGGCCGGGATGAACTGGCCGATCTGGGGGCGAGCATCAACTCCATGTCCATCTCCCTGGAGCGCACCATTTCCGACCTGAAAACCGCCAATCGCCAGCTGATGAACGACATCGAGCAAAAGAACCAGCAGAACGAGGCCCGCCGCGCCTTCATCTCCAATGTCTCCCATGAGCTGAAAACGCCAATCGCCCTCATCAGCACCTATGCCGAGGGCCTGAAGGAGGACATCGCCGACGGGGCGGCCAACCGCGACTACTACTGCGAGGTCATTGAGGACGAGGCACAGAAGATGTCGGAGCTTATCAAGCGGATGACCATGCTCATGCAGCTGGAAGCCGGCGGAGAGCAGCTGGTGATCGAGCGGTTTGACATCACCGAGCTGCTCGACAACCTGATGAACAAAATGAGCATCCGCTTTTCCCAAAAAGGCATCGTTCCCATCCTGCCGGAGTCTGGGCCGGTATATGTCTGGGCCGACGACTACCTCATGGAAAACGTCCTGACCAATTTCCTGTCCAACGCCCTCAACCATGTCAACGAGGGGGGACGGGTGGAGGCCCGCATCATCCCCAAGGAGGACGGCCGGGTCCGTGTCACCGTGTTCAACACCGGCAGCCATATTCCCGAGGAGGATCTGCCCCGCGTCTGGGAGAGCTTTTACAAGGTGGATAAGGCCCGCACCCGCGCCTACGGAGGCACCGGCATCGGCTTGTCGGTGGTGGCGGCCATCATGAAAGCCCACGGCATGCCCTACGGCGCTTACAACTGCTGCAGCGCTCACGGCGATGGGGTGGAATTCTATATCGAGCTGGAATCGCGGTAAAACAACAACCACGCGCCGAAGGAATCTTCCTTCGGCGCGTGGTTGTTACTGGGCTTTATGAAAGAGGCCGCATAGCTTTTCCCATAGGAATTTACAGACGGAGGAGCTGACGAGGCGGTTTCCCAAGAAGCGGAAGACAGCCGCCAGGATCAGGGCGTATAGACAGAGCAACGCCGCCGTCGGCAGAACCGATCGAATGAAATCCATGACCATCTCTCTCCGAATTCAATCCACCGTGTAAATCCGATGCGCCGTCATTGTCCCGTTTTCCCAGCGGATATCCACCGCCCGGCGGCCGGTAATCCGCAGCCCCCGGACATAGCCTTGCGGAAAAGTGGCGGGCAGGGCGGGCAGCAGCTTCACTTCGCCGCCCCGATCCTGCACGAGCATATTGGCGATCCCCGCTGTGCCGCCGAAATTTCCGTCGATTTGAAACGGCGGGGGGGCGGCCCAGAGATTGTCGTAGCTGGATCGGGTCAGCAGAGTACGTAAATAGGCGTAGGACCCTTCCCCATCCTCCAGCACCGCCAGCAGATTGATAATCCAGGCGCAGCTCCAGCCGGTATGTCCCCCGCCGTGAGCCAGCCGCTCCTGCAGGGACACCCGGCACGCCTCGGTCAGCCGCGCATCCCCGGCGAACAGATCGGAGGGGAACAGGCCGTACAGATGGGACAGGTGCCGGTGCCCCGGTTCCCGTTCTTCAAACTCCCTGTGCCATTCCAGCAGCTGCCCCCGGCTGCCCACCTGAAAGGGGGCCAGTCGCCCGAGCCGCTCGTCTATCTCATCCAGCAGCCCGTCCTCAATGTGCAGCACCTCGCAGGCACGGCGGAAATCCCGGAACACCTCCCGGATAATGGCCAAATCCATGGCCGTGGACATGGCCAAGCAATGGGCGCTCCCATCCGGCCCGATAAACCGGTTTTCGGGGGACGTGGAGGGACAGGTCTCGTATCGGCCGTCCACCTCCACCAGCCAGTCGGCCAGGAACCGCGCCGCCTCATGCAGCAAGGGATACGCAGTTTCCCGCAAGAACGCCTCGTCCAGCGTATAGGCATAGTGTTTGTACAGCTCCGCCGCCATCCAGGCGCCGCCCATGGGCCACAGCGCCCATTCCGCGCTGCCTGGCTGCCCCGCCGCGCCGCCGTAGGGGATCCCCACCGGATTGGTGTTGGCCCAGACATCGGCGTTGTGGTGATGGACGAAGCCGCGGCAGCCGTAGTGCGCCGCCGCCGTCTTTTGCCCCTGCTCGCACAGCCGTTTCAGCAGCCCCACATAAGGGGACAGGCAATCCGACAGGCCGCAGCTTTGGGCAGGCCAATAGTTCATCTGCGCGTTGATATTGGTGGTCCAGTTGCTGCTCCAAGGGGGCCGCAGCTCCCAGCACCAGATCCCCTGCAGATTGGCGGGCAGGCCGCCGGGCCGGGAGGAGGCGATGAGCAGATACCGGCCGTACTGGAAATACAGCGCGTACAGCCCCGGATCCTCTCCGCCCTCCCGCAGGACGGCCAGCCGCCGATCGGTGGGCATAGCTTTCTGCGGCCCAAGCCACAGTTCCACCCTGTCGAACAGGGCGCGGTAATCCCGGATATGCGCTTCGCGCAGCGTTTCATACGAAGCGCCCGCGGGCAGTTCCGGCTCCCGCACCGCCGACACCGCCAGGACGAGACGAGACGCACCGTCCACGGACAGGCGGCCGTCCCGCGCGCGCACCGTCCCGTCGCCGGACAGCACCCGCACCCGTGCGGAGAAACGCCGGCCCCGCTCGCCCTGAATGACCGCCTCCGGCCTGTCGGGAATATAGGGGGGATCCACATGCTCGGGGCATTGCCCCTCGATGATCAGCCCGTCCTCATCCGCCCGCGTCCGGCAGGACAGCGGCGATTCGAACGAAAGGGTCAGGGCCATCCGGGGCTGCGAACAGGTCAGCCGGACAAGTATCGCCCGGGCCGGGAAGCTGGCCAGATACTCCCGCTCGTAGGTCGCGCCATCGGCCGTATAGGCCACCCGGGCCGTCGCCTGCTCCAAATCAAGCTCCCGCATATAATCCGTCGCCGGCCCGTGTTTGAACGCCAGATGCAGGCTGCCCAGCGGCAGATAGCTCTCGCCGTATTCCCCCAGCATATGGGCTTCGGCCACCGCTTCCGCCTCGCCGTACCGTTCCTCCCGGATCAGGCGGCGCACCTCCTCCAGATGCGCGCGGGCGCCGGGATTGTTCCGATCCCGCTGCCATCCGGACCACAGGCTTTCCTCGTTGAGGCCCAGCACCTCGCAGGGCGCGCCGCCCCAGATCATGGCCCCCAGGCTGCCGTTGCCGATAGGCAGAGTCTCCTCCCATCGGGAAGCTGCCCGTTCGTACCAGAGCCGCAGCCGATCCGTCCTGTTCATCGGCCGATCCCCCTTTTATCCGATGAGCTCCGCCGTTTTCACCGACTGCATCACATTCTGAACGGCCTGCCGGTTATCGGCTTCCCGTTCGGCCGTCGTCCAGCCGACTACCCGGACGAAATCGTCGTCATTTTCCAGGAAATAAAGCCAGTATATCAGCTCCAAATCGTCGGTTTCCTCCCGCATTTCAGCAGATAAGCCTCGCATGCCGCCCACTGTCACCGGTACGCCCGCGGTATGGGTAACGTCTTGTGCATCCTCCTGCATGACCTCCAGGGACGCGTCCATATATTCCTCGATCCCTATGTCCAGCCCGATCTCTTCCTTGCTCTCCGCCAGCACGATGACTACCATGTCCCTGCGCGTATGGATTACTCGAAGGGCCTGCGGATTCTCCAACTGTTCGCTGTCCTCGGTCCAGCCGCCGGTCACAGTCACCTCATACCGCCCGTCGGGGGTCGCGACGGTCTGCGGAGTATTCCCTTCCTCCGTCTTGGCGGCCAGCTCCCGCGTCAGCAGAATGGTGTTGCAGCCGCCCAGCAGCGGCAGAGACATCAGGAAAGCCACCGCCAGCGCCGCGGCCCGTATGTTCATAGCACGCATCAATCCAACCTCCTCAAATCAGGCTCAGCCAAAACCGCAGGATCATCGCCGCGCATTCCACCAGGCTGACCACCAGGAACAGGATGCTCAGCACCAGACCGGCCACGGCCATGCCCTTGGCGGTGGATTTCATCCCCGCCCGGCTGTTCACTATTCCCAGGATGGAGAACACGATGCCCACCGGGAAGGCCACCGCCCCCAGGGCGCTCAGCAGGCCGAACACCAAGGCCATGGTCGCCTTTCCGGTGGGGTTGTGCACCGCCACCGGAACCGGCCCGCCCGTGTAAGCGGGCGCCGCCGCATATGGAGCCGGCGCTCCCGGATACGCGCCCGGCATGGGGGGCGCGGCAGGGATCGGCGCTCCCGGCGCGGGCATAGGCTGGGGAACAGCCCCCGGCGCCGCTGCAGGCATCGGGCCGCCCGCAGGCGCGGCGGCCGGCATCGGCTGGCTGAGCAGCCGCAGCAGGGTGTTTACCTTGTCCATCAGCATGCTTTTGGGAATGGCCCCCACGAACCCGTTGTCCAGCGCCATTTCGCCCACGTATACACCCGGCAGGATGGTCCAGCGGATGAATGCCTCCACGTGCACAATCCCCTGCCCGTAGGCCAGCTTGATATACTGGGGAGCGGTCAGCACCCCGCGCCCCTTTTTCCACAGCATTTCTCCCTTATAGGGAACCAGCTTGAACCCTTCCTTCTGGAAATAATCCTCACTGACCAGCCGAATAAAATCATCCGGCTGCCCGATGGTGTATTCCGCCACATACCGCCCCATGAAACTCCTCCTCAAATCGACGCGGGGGCATCCCCCGCGGCCCTGTCCGAGCCTTATGCTCGAAGTATACCATGCGCGGCCTGTCCATGTCCAGAGCGGGAGGGGAGTTCCATGAAAAAAGCCCCGTGGAGCCGAGGCTCCACGGGGCTGGGGACAAACAAATTAGATCCGGGCCACGCCGGTTTTCCGGGCGGCCTCGGCCACCGCCTTGGCCACGGCGGCCGCCACGCTGCGATCCAGCGCGCTGGGGATGATGTACTCGGCGGTCAGCTTATCGTCGGTGACGAACGCGGCGATGGCTTTCGCCGCCGCGATCTTCATCTCGTCGTTGATGTCGCTGGCCCGCACGTCCAGAGCGCCCCGGAAGATGCCCGGGAAGGCTAGAACGTTGTTGATCTGGTTGGGGAAGTCGCTGCGGCCGGTACCGACAACCGCGGCGCCGGCTTCCAGCGCCAGGGCGGGCATGATTTCCGGCACCGGGTTGGCCATGGGGAAGAGGATGGGGTTGGGGGCCATGCTCTTCACCATTTCCGGAGTCACGCAACCGGGGGCGGACACGCCGATGAACACATCGGCGCCCTTGAGCACCTCGGCCAGAGTACCCTTACGGCATTCCTGGTTGGTGATTTCGGCCATTTCCGTCTTCTCGGCGTTGAGGCCCTCCCGGCCCTTATAAATCGCGCCCTGCCGGTCGCAGAGAACCACGTCCTTGAGGCCCATGGCGATGAGCAGGCGGATGATGGCGATGCCCGCCGCGCCCGCGCCGCTGGTCACCACGCGAATTTCTTCGATCTTCTTACCGGTAAGCTTGAGGGCGTTGAGCATGGCGGCCAGGGTCACCACTGCGGTGCCGTGCTGATCGTCATGGAAAATCGGGATATCGCAGCATTCCTTGAGCCGCCGCTCGATTTCAAAGCAGCGGGGGGCGGAGATGTCCTCCAGGTTGACGCCGCCGAAGCTGCCCGCCAGCAGGCGCACGGTGTTCACAATATCGTCCACACTCTTGGACCGCACGCACAGCGGAATCGCGTCCACGTCGCCAAAGGCCTTGAACAGGGCGCATTTGCCCTCCATAACGGGCATGCCGGCCTCCGGGCCGATATCGCCCAGGCCCAGTACCGCGGTGCCGTCGGTGACCACGGCCACCAGGTTGGAGCGGCGGGTCAGGTCATAGCTCAGATTCACGTCCTTTTGAATGGCGAGGCAGGGCTCGGCGACGCCGGGGGTATAGGCCAGGGACAGGTCGTCCCGGGTGTTCAGGGGGGCGCGGCAGACCACCTCGATTTTGCCTTTCCATTCCTTGTGCAGTTTCAGCGATTCGGCAGCGTAATCCATAATGTCATCCTATCCTTTCCATACTATCTCGTTAAATATTGAGCTGGGAGATAACTTCCTTGAGCGCGTCGGCGCTCTTATGCAGCATGGCCTTTTCCCCGTCGGTCAGCGGCGGGATGATGGCCCTCTTGAGGCCCGCCGCCCCCACCACGAAGGGCAGGCTGAGGCAGACGTCGTTGATACCGTACTGGTTGTGAATCATGGCGGACACTGTCATCACCGAGTCGGTATCCCGGATGATGCACTCGCAGATACGGCGCACCGCCATGGCGATGGCGTAGTAGGTCGCGCCCTTCAACGCGATGACCTTGGCCCCCGCCGTGCGCACGTCGTCCTCGATTTCCCGCAGCTCTTCCTTGCCGCAGTGGTTGTGCTTGTCGCAGATTACCGAGCAGTAGGTGTCCATTTCCATGCCCGCGATGGTCGCCAGGGACCAGGGGATCATGGAGGTGTCGCCATGCTCGCCGAACACATAGGCGTGCACGTTCTTTGAGTTAAGCCCCACATGGGCGGCCAGTCGGGAACGCAGCCGGGCGGAATCCAGCATGGTGCCCGAGCCAACGACCTGGCTTTCGGACAGATGGGTCGTTTTCAGAATGGCGTAGGTGATGATGTCCACCGGGTTGCTGACCACCACATACACCGCGTCAGGAGCGAAACGAGTAATCTGCGGCATCACCGATTTGACGATGTCCACATTGGCCTGGGCCAGGTCGATCCGGGTTTGTCCCGGCTTGCGGGCCATGCCCACGGTGACGATGACGATATCGGAATTTACCGCATCCTCATAGCCGCCGGCGTGGATGTTCACCGGCGCGCTGAACGGGGTGCCTTGCAGGATGTCCGCCGCCTCGCCCTGGGCCTTTTTCTCGTTGATATCGATGAGAACGATTTCGGACGCCATGCCGTCCATGGTCAGGGTATACGCGATGGAGGCGCCCACATTACCGGCGCCCAAAACGGTGATCTTCTTCCCTTTTCGCATACGGTTGTCTCCCTTAACTCTATCGGCTTACCCGGATTGGGCTGGCTGCACAAGCCCCGCGGTACACCCTCTCCGGACCCCCGGTAACCCGGCGGGTCGCTGTCGGAATTTGTCTGCCCCATGACAAAGCGCCAAACTCCCCCATGATGCATTGTTAAAACTATAACATATTCTCTAGGCCTTGTAAATAGGCAATTGTTAGGCAAAACCGCCGACAAACGCGAAATTTTCTACGAGATTATGCAGCGCTTTATATAAATTCACCCAAAAAGACAAAAAAATAGCCGCAACGGACAAACCGATGGCGGCTGAGAGACTACTCCAGGAGTTTTCTCGAAAGTTGGCCGTGGGAGCCCGCCGCTTGGAGGCGGCGTAAGAGAGACATAACGAAAAGGGATCGGCCAAAAGACCGATCCCTTTTCGTTATGTCGCCAGGGCGACGCCCTGTTCCTGCGATTGTGCGGTATACAGATTATAATATAGCCCGCGCCGGGCGATAAGTTCGTCGTGGCTGCCGCATTCCTGAATGTGCTTGTCGGCAATGTACATGATTTTATCACAAGTCTTGATGGTGGACAGCCGGTGGGCGATGATAAAGGAGGTCCGCCCCTTGAGCAGCGCCGCGATCCCCTCCTGGAGCAGCCGCTCCGTTTTGGTATCGATGGAGGAGGTGGCCTCGTCCAGAATCAGGATTTTCGGGTCGGACAGAAGCGTACGGGCGAAAGAGATCAGCTGCCGCTGCCCTTGGGAGAGGCGGCTGCCCCGTTCGTTAACCTCGGTGTAGTAGCCTCGATCCATTTCCATGATGAAATCGTGCGCCCGCACCGCCCGGGCCGCGGCCTGCACTTCCTCGTCGGTGGCGTCCAGCCGGCCATAGCGGATGTTGTCCATGATAGTGCCGCTGAAAATAAAGCTGTCCTGAAGCATGATGCCCATCTGGCTGCGCAGGGAGTGGAGGGTGACGCCGGCGATGTCATATTTGCCGTCCAGCACCACCTGACCGCCGGTGAGGTTATAGAACCGGCTGATAAGATTGACCACCGTGGTCTTGCCGGCCCCCGTCGGCCCCACCAGGGCCACGCTCTCACCCTCCCGCACGGAGAAGGAGAGGTTCTCCAGAATATTGACGCCCGGCTCGTAGGCGAAGGTCACGTCACGGAACTCCACCTCGCCCCGGATGGCAGGCAAAGGCTGCGCGCCGGGCAGATCGTCCACCACCACCGGTTCGTCCATGGTTTCAAAAATGCGTTCCAGGTACGCGATGTTATTGATGAACATGTTGTAGATGTTGGCCAGGTTGGTGATGGGCTGCCAGAAGCGGCTGACATACTGCCCCATGGCCAGCAGCACGCCGAAGGATACCATGGCGCCGCCAATCCAGTACACGCCAGCGATGTACATCACGGTGAAGACGATCTGGCTGATGATTTCGGAAGAGAGCCACACGGCGTTGCCCACATAGACAGCCTTCAGCCAAGCGGCGCGGTAGGCGGCGGCCAGCCGCTTCATGATGGAGATGTTCTCCTCCTCCCGGGCGAACAGCTGGCTGACGCGCACGCCGTCGATGCTCTCCGCGAGGTAGGCGTTATAGTTGGAATTTTTGTTGGACTGGGCTTGCCAGTATTTCCGCTGGCGGGGCTTGATGTACCAGATGACCGCCGCGAAAAGCGGGAGACCAGCCACCACGATCGTAGCCAGCAGCGCGTTGGTGGAGTACATGAACACGATGATAAACGCCACGTTGACGATTTCCAGGATGCTGTTGATGATGCCGTTGGACAGCATGTCGGACACCGAGTTGACGTAGTTGATGACCCGCACCAGGATTTTCCCCGCCGGCCGGCTGTCGTAGTAGCTGAAGGGCAGGCGCTGCAGATGAGCGAAGAGATCCTCCCGAATATCGTAGACAATCTCCTGGCTGACATGAGCCATAATGCGGGCCCGGATGGTGGTGAAGACGATGCCGATAATCACGATGAGGGTGTAGAACAGGGCCAGGCGGCCCAGCAGGCCGAAATCGTTATGCGGCACGGCATCGTCCAGGGCCCACTGCATAATCTTCGGGCCGAACAGCGCCACCACGCTGGCGATGCAGGACAGCACCAGAGCGAGCACCATTTTAAAGGCATGCTTCTTAACGTACTTCATGGCACGCTTGAGGTGGGCGAAGCTGAACGGGGATTCCAGGTTTTCGTCCACGTCGAATTTGTTCCGAGCCATCAGCACACACCCCCTTGAGCGGTCACGGGGACGGATTCCTCATGAATATCGTTCTGCAGGGCATAGGTTTCCCAATAGTAACCGCGGTTTTTCAGCAGTTCCTCATGGGTGCCCCGCTCGGTTATCTGTCCGTTTTCCAGCACCAGGATGAGATCCGCGTCCTTGACGGAGGAAATCCGCTGGGCGATGAGAATTTTAGTGCAGGGATAGGGCAGCTCGCGTAGCTGCCGCTGTATGTATTTTTCGGTTTCCATATCCACGGCGGAGGTGGTATCGTCCAGCACCAGGATGGCGGGCTCCACCGCCATGGCGCGGGCCAGGGCGATGCGCTGCTTCTGGCCGCCGGAAAGGCCCACGCCTCTTTCCCCCACAATGGTGTCATAGCCCTCTGGCATTTTGACGACGAATTCGTCCGCCGCCGCCCGCCGGGCGAAATCCCGGGCCTCCACCTCGGACAAAGACTGGTTGCCGAAGGCGATGTTGCCCTCCACCGTGTCGGAGAAGAGGAACACGTCCTGGGTGGCGGTGCCAATGCCACGGCGCAGCTCCTGCAGCTTCCACATATGGACGTTGCAGCCGTCCACCAGGATCTCGCCGCTGTCGGCGTCATAGAAGCGGGCCAGCAGGTTGATGAGGGTGGTTTTGCCCGAGCCGGTGGGCCCCATGATGGCCACCGTCTGGCCAGGCTCCACCTCAAAGCTGACATCCTTGAGCACCTGGACGCCGCCGAAGGAAAAACTCACATCCCGGAAGGCGATTCTCCCTTCCATGTGCGGATGGCTCTCGGCGTCGGGCCGGTCGACAATAAGGGGACGGCCGTAATACACCTCGATGATTTTGGTCGCGGAGGCGCCGAACCGCTGCAAATCGTTTATCAGGGTACCCAGGTTGCGCATGGGATTGGCCAGCGCCCAGGACAGGGAGGTGAAGATGGTCAGGTCACCAGGGGAAAAGGCGCCGGGACCGGGGTGCAGCTGGCCCATGATGATGAGCGCGCCGCCGAAGAAGATGGTGATAAGGGTCATGGCGTTGGCCAGCACCTCGATCATGGGGAAAAAGGTAAGCCACAGCTTATTGATGTCCAGGTTCGCGTCCCGGTACTCCTGGTTCCGCTCATGGAAGCGCTCCCGTTCGTAATCCTCCCGGGCAAAGGCCTTGACCACCCGGTTGCCGGCGATATTTTCCTGGGCGGCGGTGTTCAGATCGGACAGGCGATCCCGCATGCCGACGAAGAGGGGATGCACTTTTTTGGAATACAGCTTGGTGATGAGCATCAGCAGAGGGGTAACCGCCAGCAGGGCCAGGGTCAACTGCCAGCTGACGCAGAAAAACATGGTCAGGGTGGCGACGAACATCACCACGCTGTCCACCACCTGATAGGTGAGAAACGCGGTAAAATGGCGGCACCAATCCAGATCGGCGGACAGGCGGGTCATCAGGTCTCCGGTGCGGTTGCGATCGAAGAACCGCATCTCCTGATGCTGCAGGACGGTGAAGAGATGCACCCGCAGATTGAACATCAGATGCTGAGCCGAGCGCTCCAGCAGAATAACCATCACATACCGCATGCCCTGCCGCAGCACCTGTACCGCCAGCATGGAGAACAGCAGCGGCAGCAGGGGATCCGGGTTTTTGGGGATAATGACATCGTCGATGAGCTTGGCGGACAGAAAGGGGTTGATCACCAGCATGACGCTGGTGCCGGCGGATAGAATGAGCGCGACAATCAGAGCGACACGGTACTTGCGTTCAATGTTACGCCACAGCCATCGGATTTGAAACATATCATCACCCTGCCTTTCAAATTCCCCGGCATCTTCGCGGGGAACTTGTTAACAAACTATTTACACGCCCTATTATACCGGCCTGTTCAAAAAAAGATACCCTTATTCAGCCGAAATCTCTTAGCAATTTCGCACGAGTTTTCGTCAATATCACGGGGAGGAAGCGACGCGCCCTCATATAAAAAGGAAATATAATATCGACCGAGGCGCAGCAAAAACCGGCAGGCAAACAAGAGCCTGCCGGGGTGGGTTCGCGTCCCCTCACTTTATTCACCAGCCGCTCAGGCCGACCTTCTGCATGGCACCCAGAATTTTGTCGTTCAGAGGGCCGTACGCGGCGGACAGGTCGGCCAACAGCTCCTTGGTCCTCTGCCGGTTGGTGCAGCCGTCCACCGGGCAGCGGGACTTGACCACCGGCAGCGCGGCCCGCTCGGCGCAGCGGGCGATATCCGCTTCCTGCGCGAATATCAGCGGGCGGATAAGGGTGAGATCCCGCCTGTCCAGATAGCTTTTCGGCGAAAAGCAGGCCAGGGTGCCTCCCGCCAGCAGATTCATGAGAAAGGTCTCCGCCGCGTCGTTTTTGTGGTGCCCCAGGGCGACAAAACGGCAGCCTGCCTCCTTGGCGGCCGCGTGAAGGGCGCCGCGGCGCATCCGGGCGCACAGGCTGCAGGGATTGGCCTCCCGCCGCTCCTCGAACACCACCTCCCACAGCCGGGTGCGACGGACTATATAAGGGACGCGCAGCTCTTCGCACAGGGAGGCCACGGGGGAATAGTCGGTCTGCCGCCCCTCAAAGACCGGATCCAGCGTGATGGCGGTGAGGGAGAAGGGGGTGGGGAAGAATTCCCGCAGACGAGCCAGGGCCACGAGCAGCACCAAGCTGTCCTTACCGCCCGATACCCCCACGGCCACCGACGCGCCGGCGGGCAGCATATCGTACCGCTCCACGGCGGCCCGTGTCAGGGACAGGATGGATGAAAACGGATCAGCCATAGCGAAATTCCTCCAAGCGCGCCCAACCGGGCGTTTTCCCCCATCATACCGGTTTTGCACCGCCGGCGCAAGGGGGGGAAGCCGGGGAATCCTCGAAAATCGCATCTGAAAGTACGGGAAACCTTGTATTTGTCTGAAGGATCGGGTATACTGAAAGAAAGTCCGGGAAAGGGCGTGCCAGGCGGCCCGCCACGCCGGAACAGCCGGCGTCAAAACGGACGTTTGTCGGCCCCTCTTGACACGCCGGGCGATATGATGTAACATAGTATCCAAAACCAGATAAAACGGGAGGCTGCTGTATGAGCTACAGAATTACCACCGATTCCACCTGCGATATGCCCCGGGAATTTTATACGGAGCATTCTATCCCCTGCATAGGTCTCGGCTTTCAGATAAACGGTAAGGAGTACCGGGAGGGCAGCGAGGACTGCATGCCCATTCATGATTTCTACGAAGCGCTGCGCGGCGGCGCCCAGTCCACCACCATGCAGGTCAATACCTACGATTTTATCGATTTTGTGGAGCCTTATCTGCAGGCGGGGGAGGACGTGCTGCATCTCTGCTTCTCCAGCGGGCTGAGCGGCACTTATGAATCGGTGGAGCGTGGCGCGGCGGAGCTGCGGGAAAAATACCCGGATCGCACCATTTTGGTGGTCGATTCCCTGGCCGCGTCCATGGGCGAGGGCTTGCTGCTCTATTACGCCCAGATGCATAAGGAAGCGGGCATGACCATCCAGGAAAACGCAAAGTGGCTGGAGGACAACAAACTGCATCTGTGCCATTGGTTCACGGTGGACGATCTGATGCACCTGCATCGGGGCGGCCGGGTTTCCAAGGCTTCCGCTATTTTCGGCTCCCTGCTGGGGATCAAGCCGGTGCTTCATGTGGACGACGAGGGGCATCTCATTCTCATGAGCAAGAGCCGCGGCCGTCAGGGCGCCATGGAGGCGCTGGCCGCCAAAATGAAGGAAACGGTGAATGACGACGTGTCCGATCAGATGATCCTGATCAGTCACGGCGACTGCCTGGAGGATGCCGAAAAGCTCAAGGCCATCGTGCAGCAGGTCACCGGCGCGCGGCATTTTATGCTGCACACCATCGGCACCGTGATCGGCAGCCATTCCGGCCCCGGAACACTGGCCCTCTTTTTCCTGGGAAAGCATCGATAAACGGCTACATGGCAAAGCAAAGCGGAGGGCCTGTCCCCTCCGCTTTTTCTTATCTATCCGAAAAGCTCTGCCGCTGAAACCGCTGTTCCAGCGCAAACTGCATCACGGCGTTTCGCTGGATGCTGTCTAGCTGGCGGTAAATGTTGAGGAAGGCCAGTTCCTCCTGGGTAAGATCTACCAAAGAGCGAGAGGTCTCCGTGTTATCGCGGGGATAATGGTTGTCGTGAAGCGTCACCGAAGCGGAGGCATCCCGGTCGCGGCCCAAAAGAAAGTCCACACTAACATTGAAAATACGGGAAATACGCAGCAGCGTGTCATAATCCGGCTTGGTTTTATCAATTTCATAGTAAGCATATGTGGAACGGTCTATACTCAGGCTCTGAGCCACCTGCTTCTGTGTCAGATTGTTGGACTTGCGCAGCATGCGCAGACGTTCGGAAAAGACAGAACGAGCCCGTTTGTCATTGGACATACTGATGCCCCCTTCCCTCCAAGTATATCATGGCCGTTTTCCAAATGCAGTACATGTGAATTTTAACCACCAATATGTGAAATATATTCACTTATTTCCGGTAGTATTTCCAGAAGAGCCGCAATTATGCGGAAATTTTTTCCTACAATTAGGCTGAAATATGAAGGATTGTTGTGGAATCTGCATCGTAAGAAAGTTGCGGTAAAATCTTAGCCAGATGTGAACTCATCCGAATTATCCGTTTATATTAGCCATTTTTTACCTTTTTATCCGGTGGACGGATATTTTTTGTTGAGGAAAAGCTGTGGCAAACAACAACATATAGAAAAAAAGGGACGGGATTGCAAATTTATGCAATCCCGTCCCTTTACCTATACGACAATACGTTGTAGAATTTTCAAGCAGCCAGACCGTCCTGCCGCGGTGCTTTTTCCTTCTTAAAGACCCAATGCTTTTGAATGGGGAAACTGATTAGGAACAGCAGCATATCGATGGGAATTTTCACCACGGTACTGTTCCATCCAGTCAGGTGGGTGAAAAAGCTGACCCCCTGGGCGGACAGGAACAAAATGACCACCGCCAGTGCGTAATATTTAACCAGCGTAACCGCGCCGTTGGCCTTGCTCTGAAAAACCAGCTTTCGATTGAGCAGATAGTTCCACAAGGAAGATATCACGCGGGCGGCTGCCGTGGCGATGAGGATGGCGTACGTGATTTTGATATGGGGCACATCGGTCGTCAGCAGCTCCGGCGCGGCCAGGCGCAGCACCCAGCTGAGCATGGTAAACATGATGATATCCACCAAAAAGCTGGACACGGAGGAAAAGAGAAATTTGCCGAAAACCGCATAGATCTTGATAGAATCCAGCACCGGGTGAAAATGAGAGGACGCGTTCTCTTCGATATAAACGGTTTCGATCGGCACCTCCCGCAGCGGGATTTTGTCCTCGGCGCAATCGATGAGCATGTTCATCTCATATTCGAACCGCTCCCCCTTGGTGGTCAGGAAGCGCTTAACCAGCGGGGAAGACATGGCCCGCAGACCGGTCTGCGTGTCGGAAATCCGAACGCCGCACAGCAGCCGGAACACATTGCGGGTGATGACGTTGCCATAATGGCTCTTAAAGGGGACATCTTCTTTCGAAAAATCCCGGCTGCCCAGGATCAGGGCCTCGGGGTGGGCCAGCATGGCGTCGCAGCATGCCCGGATATCCGGCACCTTATGCTGGCCGTCTGCATCCACCGTGACAAGGCCCTTGCAGGCGGGATAGGCGTTCAGAAAATGATTAAAGGCGGTTTTCAGCGCCCGGCCTTTGCCGAAATTGATATGGTGGCGCAGCACCTCGCAGCCGAATTCCTCCTCCGCCCGCTGAAAGTACGGCGCATAGTCCTCCGCGCTGCCGTCGTTGACGACCAGAACATGAGGAAAGCCCCCTGCTTTCAAATCCTCAAGCAGCTTCATCAGCTTGTCATCTGGGTTCAGCGATGGAATAACCACCAAAATGTTGTCGTATATACCCTCCACGCGATCCTCTCCCTGTATCTCAAACGGGCGCCGGCACCGCCGGGACCCCGCTGAAAAATTGCATAAATGATGAAACTTTTCTTTATTATAGCAGATATCCCTTTACAAATGTTCGAAAAGAGATAAAATAATTTATTAGGAAACCCTTAAGTTTATCTCAGCAGAAAGGAAGCCGGAAACCATGAAAATCCTTTGCAGCCGCTGCAACCAGCCCTTTGATGGGCCGATTTGTCCCCGCTGCGGACAGGCCGTGGCCACGTCGGGGGCCGGCTATACCAATATGGCCCCGCCGCCCGTCCGCCCCAAAAAGCGGGTCTGGGTGGGGCTGACCATTACGGGGCTGTTCGCTTTGTTAATGGTGGCCTGCAACCAATTGGGGCAGCTGTTTTAGGGCGGCGTCCCGACGCGGAAATTTGCGCCGGGACTCGCTTTCCCCCTTGACGGCGGCCGGTTTGTTTGCTATAATACCGGAGGAATCCACCATGTCCCGTACCGTTTCCCAGCTCGTCGGGCTCATAACCCGAGGGTCACTAGGCAGAATTTTCCACAAACAGAAAGCCGGTTCCGCTTTCTCATAGATGCTACTGTGGCTCAGCTGGTAGAGCAGCTCACTCGTAATGAGCAGGTCGTCCGTTCGAATCGGATCAGTAGCTCCAAAGGAAAAGACAGGCGACCGCCTGTCTTTTCCTTTGGAGCGAGATTCTTCCGCTCGACGCGCGGGAGAATCTCGTATAGGCTTCTCCTTTACATGGCCGTTCCCTTGCGCAGCCTTTTACCGTATCTTTTGTCATAACACAACACGCAAAAACTCCCTGAAGCCAGCCGGCTTTCAGGGAGTTTTTGCGATCAGACAGCCTTTGAGGCCGACGATACGCGGCGCAGGCGTCTGGATAGAGAAGCCCTGCCGCTAAACCTACTGTTTAGCGTCCTTTCCGCTGTTTTCTCAGTGTCAAAAGCATGGCAGCCGGCGCTACGGAACCTGTGCCGGGGGGAGGACGGAGAAGGATCCTCCGACGTATCCGACTCATCCGGTATGCCCGGCTCTTCCGCTTCTTGATAATCCACCGCACGGCCGTCGGTCAGGAACTGGAAGCCATTCGGGACAATGTCGTGAAATAACCAAAAAGAGGCGCCGCGTTAGGTGCGCCTCTTTTTTGCCACCTAGAACCGCCGGGCGGTCACATAGTGATCGGTGAAATACTTCAGCGTCATGTCCTGCACAATAACCGGTTTTTCCTCGTTGCTGCAGGCGATGAACCGGCCGCCTCCGAGATAAATGCCGGTGTATTGGGCGATCTCCGGGGTGTCGTTGTAGAAGAACACCACATCGCCGGCTTGCAACTCGTCCTTGCCGACCGCCGTTCCCGCCTTGGCCAAATCGCCGGTCTTGCGGGGAGCCGTGATGCCGTTCTGTTTCAGGCAGTAATACACGAAGCCGGAATTGTCAAAATCGTCGGGTCCGGCCGCGCCGTACCGATAGGGCTTGCCCTCCAGGGTTTTGGCCAGGGTGGCGATGGCGTCTCCCTTGTCGTCCGAAGGCGTCTCGGGCGGAGTGGTTGGGGGCGTGGTGGGCGGCGTGGTGGGATCGCTGCTTTCCGGCGGCGTGGTGGGCGGTGCCTCGGTGGGTGCCGTGGTGCTCTCGTCGGCTTTACCGGAGGTCGTGGTGCCCGGGGCGGAGGACTGGGGCTTACCGCCGGCCGGCGTGCTGTCGCAGGCGGCCAGCAGCAGGGAGGTCAGGAACAGGGAGACCAGAAGCGCGGGGATACGGATCTTTTTCATACAAAACACCTCTCGCATATATTGAATTGGAGGAACTTTCCTTATCTTCAGTGTACGGCACGGACACGCTGAATGCAATGACAGCGCGGTTACAATCCGCTTACAGTTTCTTTACCTTCTCCGGGAGTTCTGGAAAAAAGTGTAACAAAACGTTCACACCGGATGACAGGTTTGTTTCCGGCCCCGCCACGGTTCCCCGCACCAATCGGGGCTTGCCACCATACTATGGGATGTAAGCGCCCGCGGCGCCGGCCGCCGCGAGCTTTACAGGAAATTGCAGGGCGTGAGGTGATGGGTTTGGAAATTCTTCGGGTGGAGAACATAGAGGAGAAGTATCAAGCGCAAAACGGAGAAGTCACCGCCCTTGAGAACATATCGTTTTCCATGGACAAGGGCGAGTTCATGAGCATCGTGGGGCCCAGCGGCTGCGGCAAATCCACGCTGCTGTCCATTCTGGCCGGGCTACTGAAGCCCACGGCCGGCGCCGTGTATGTCAAGGGGGAAAAGGTCGAGGGCATCTCCGGCCACATCGGCTATATGCTGCAAAAGGACAGCCTGCTGGACTGGCGCACCATTTACAGCAACGTGCTGTTTGGACTGGAAATCCGGCATATGCTCACCCAGGAGACCGTCGACCGGGCGGTGCAGCTGCTGAAAACCTACGGACTGTACGAATTCAAGGATAAATACCCGGCGCAGCTGTCCGGCGGCATGCGGCAGCGGGCGGCCCTAATTCGCACCCTGGCCATCAACCCGGATATCCTGCTGCTGGACGAGGCGTTTTCCGCCCTGGATTACCAAACGCGCCTGACCGTCACCGAGGACGTGTACCGTATCCTCAAGCAGGAGGCGATCACCACCGTCATGGTCACCCACGACATTCCGGAGAGCATCAGCATGGGCGACCGGATTCTGGTGCTCACCGCCCGGCCGGCGAGGGTGAAGGAAATCCTGGACATCGATTTCGGCATGGATCACCGCACCCCGCTGTCCTGCCGGAACAATCCAAAATTCGGGCAATATTTCGACCACATATGGAAAGAACTGGGGATGCATGCTTAAGAAAACCGACATCCCGCCGCTGTCAAAGGAGCGGCGGCAGTATCTGAAAAAGCAAAAGCAGCGAAAAAGGCATATCCTGTACTGGCAAATCGGTATTCTGGTCGTTTTTATAGCCGCCTGGGAAATCGCGGCGCGGGTGGGGCTCATCGACAGCTTCATTCTCAGCCAGCCCACCCGGATTCTGCGCACCTACTTCAACATGGCCCAGAACGATTTGCTCATGCATATGGGCGTCACGATTTACGAAACCCTGGTGGGCTTCCTGCTCGGCGCGGCGCTGGGCACCCTGCTGGCCATCGTGCTGTGGTGGAGCGCCTTCGTCTCCAAGGTCAGCGAGCCCTACCTGGTGGTGCTCAACAGCCTGCCCAAAATCGCTCTGGGGCCGGTGATCATCATCCTCGTCGGCGCCGGGACAAAAGCCATCATTTTCATGGCACTGGCCATCTCCCTCATCGTCACGGTCCTGGAAATGCTCAGCGGCTTCCGCTCCACCGATAAGGAGCTTATCAAAATGGCTGTCACCTTCGGGGCCTCCAAACGGCAGATTTTCACCAAGGTGGTGTTCCCCTCCAACATCGTCACCCTTTTTAACTCCTTGAAAATCAACATCGGCCTGTCCCTGGTGGGCGTTATCGCCGGGGAGTTCCTGGTGTCTAAGGCGGGCCTCGGCTACCTCATCGTCTACGGTGGGCAGGTGTTTCAGCTCGATCTGGTCATGGCCAGCGTCATCATCCTGTCGGTGGTGGCCGCCCTGATGTACGAGGGCGTCGTGCTGCTTGAGAAGCTGGTCATGCGGTGGTACGGGCATTGACCCGCCGCCGCTTCTCCAAAAGCTAATTTCGGAAAGGAAGGATTCTATGAAGCCTACATACCGGCGTCTACTCGGCGCGGCGGCCTGCGCCGCCCTCATTGCCCTGCTGCCCGCTGGCTGCGGCGGCAAAACGGCGGGCGACAAGGTGACCGTCTGCGAGGTCACCCACTCCATCTTCTACGCCCCCCAGTACGCGGCCATCGAGCTGGGCTTTTTCGGCGAGGAGGGCATCGACATCGAGCTGTCCAACGGCCAGGGGGCCGATAAGGTCATGGCCGCCGTCCTCTCGGGGAATATCGACATCGGCTTCGCCGGCCCCGAGGCCTCCATCTATGTGTACAACGAGGGCAAGGAGGACTATACCCAGGTCTTCGCCCAAATGACCCAGCGGGACGGCTCCTTCCTGGTGGGCCGGAAAAAGGACGCCTCCTTCTCCTGGGATAAGATCCGGGGCAAGACCATTCTGCCCGGCCGCAAGGGCGGCGTGCCCTATATGGCGCTCGAATACGTCATCCGCAAAAACGGCGTGGATCCGTATAAGGACGTCACCCTGGACAACAGCATCCAGTTCGCCCTGATGGCTGGCGCCTTCACCAGCGGCACCGGGGATTACGTCACCCTGTTCGAGCCCACCGCCTCCATGCTGGAGGCCGAAGGCAAGGGCTATATCGTGGCCTCCATCGGCAAGGAGAGCGGCGAAATCCCCTACACCGCCTATTTCGCCAAGAAAAGCTATATCGAGAAAAATGCGGATCTCATCGAACGCTTCACCCGCGCCGTCTATAAGGGGCAGCAGTGGGTGGCCTCTCACACCGCCCGGGAGGTGGCGGAAATCGTGGCCCCCTCCTTCCCCGATACCAGCGTCGATCTGCTCACCACCGTGGTGCAGCGGTATAAGGACATCGACGCCTGGAGCCCAGATCCCGTCCTGAAGGAATCCTCTTTCAGCCTGCTGCAGGAAGTCATGACCCAGGCGGGCGAACTCAAGCAGGCAGCGCCATATGGCAAAGTGGTCAACACCGCCTTCGCAGAAAAGGTCAAGGCCCAGTAGGGAGGCGGCGGAACACTTTTCATATAGAGGGGACAACCGCTTACAAGGGGCCGGATTCCGGCCCCCGATGCCCCACACCCCAAAAGCCCCCGGTCGTATGGCCGGGGGCTTTTGGGGGTAACCAGGCTTGTCGATTCGTCAGCGGCCTTTTCTCTTCGCAAACAGCCCATATCCCATGCCGATGCCGCCGCCCAGGCCAGCCGCCCCCACCAGCAGCAGCGTCCACCAGGGGACGCCGGAGGCTGGTGCGGCGCTTCCCGGAACAGCTGCGCCCGTCGTCGTGGCCGCCTGGGTCGGTTCGGTCGCCGGCGTGGTCGGCTTTTCGTCCACGCGGCCGTCGTGGGCCGCCGCCCGCTTGACAACGACCGTATAGGTCATCTTGTCGCCGTTCTCCGCCGTGCAAACCACCCGTACCGGGTTGTCCTGCCCGGCGGCCAAATTCTCCCCGCCGATGACCGCCACACTGGCCCTGCCGTCCGCCGCCTTGCCGCTGATCTTCACACTGGCGGTTTCATACGGCAGCCACACCACGTACTCGCTCACATCGGCGCGGAACCCCGGCGACAGCAGGAATCCCTCCACCGTGATACCTGCCAGCTTGTTGTTCCCGCTGGCCACGTAGTTCGGATCCTTCTCCCGCTTGACTTTGATGGTATAGGTCTTTTTCGCTCCGCTCTCCGCCGTCACCGTGACCGTCACGTTCGTCGTGCCGTCCGGCGTCAGCGTCGGGCTGTTCACGCTCACCTTGGCCTTGCCGTCCGCCGCCGTCGCCTTCACCACCAGCTTGGACACGCTGAAGGGCACCTCCGCCGTGTAGCTGGTGGTGTTGGCGTTGAAAGCGGGGGAAATCGTGGCGTTGCTCACCGTCAGGGAGGCCAGCGCATTATCCGTGGACAGCGGCGCGGCCACGGTGGCGCTGTAGTTGACGGTGCCGATACCCGCGTCCGCGCTGCCGTCCGAGGCCTTCACATCCTGGTAGGACACGGTGATTTTCGTCCCCGCCGCCACGTCCTTCACCTTGAAGGAGACGGTGAACAAATCCTTGCCGCCGTTGATGGGCGCAGACAGATTGTTGTCGTAGGCCACCATGTTGTTGCCACTCCACTCCACCGCCCACGGTGCCGCGATCTTCTGCTTGGTGCCGGTCAGCTGGAGCTGGCTGCCGTCGTAGGACAGCGTGCCCGACGCGCCCGACAGGTTCGAACCATTCAGCTTGAAGGTCAGGGTGATGGTGTCCCCCGCCCGGACGGTGCCGGGGCCGGACAGGCTGGCGGAGGCCGCCGTGGCCGCCGCCGTAAAGGGAACCAGCAGCAATATTGTCAGCAGCAGAGCCGACAGGCTCGAGGCAATCTTTTTCATACTCGTCATCCTCCGTCAGCACGCCCGGGGCTGAATCTTGTCCTTGCCCAGGATATGCGCCTTGATCTGAATAAAATCGGTGATGGAAATCACCTTGTCCCCGCTGGTGTCCGCTGCCTTGGCCGCCGCCCCGGCAAGGGCGCTCTTTTTCAGCACGTGCGCCTTGACCGCCAGCATGTCGGTGATGGTGATACTGCCGTCCCCGTTGGTGTCCCCGGTCACCACAATCGTCACCGTCTGCTTGACCGCAGAGCCGTCCAGCAGCTTGACCACCATGCCGGTACCCACCAAAGCGTTCCCGGTCACCTCCGTGTTCCCCTTGTACACCTTGCAGTAATCTTTTTCGTTGATGCCGCCCAGCAGCTGCGCCGCCGTGGTGCCCGCTCCGACTTTGCTGAGGAATCCGCCGCCGACGCTGTATGTGCCGCTGGTGATGGACGTGGGGACGCGGCTTTTCACCGTCACCGTGAAGGAAATGGGCGGCGTCTCCTGATACCGAATATAAATCGTCTGTGTCCCGATTTGGTTGGGGTTGTACTGATCCGCCCCCCAGGATCCCTCCAGCTGTTGCTCCGCCGTGGTGCCGTTGTTGTAGCGAATGAGGATGACCGCACCGCTCAAGGAAAGCTCCTCCCCGACAACATAGACGGTCTTGTTCGGCTTGGCCTTCCACGCAATGGACACCGGTTTTTTAGCCTCCACCGTTACGGTGAAAGAGGCCTCTTTCCCTTGATAAGAAATCGCCATGGTTTTGATGCCGGGCGCGGAATCGTACCCTTGAATCGTTACCCGATCGGTAACGATTTCCGAGGTGTTGTTGTCGTAATAAGCCGTGACTTCCATTCCGGCCGCGCTGAAGGCATTCCCTTCGATATACGTCAGCTTGTTCGGCAGCCGGGATACGGCAATTCCGGTAAGGGTTTTGGATAGGACCATCACCGTCAGCGTCGTTGTTTTCCCACGGCAGTCAATTCGCACCTCCTGCCTTCCCGGCTGGCTGAAATCATAGGTTTCCGTCCAGCCGGTGGCGAGGACTTCTTTTGTCCCGTTATCAAATACCAGGGTCAGTTCCATCCCCGTCGTATCCAGCGCGGTTCCTTCCACATAGGTCATTTGATCCGGGTTCTTAGTGACCGCAATCGACACCAGCGCCTTGTCCCGCACCGTCACCTCCAAAGCCGCCGTCTTGCCCCCATAGGTCACAGTGAGCCGCTTGACGCCCGGTGTGGAGTCGTAACCGCTGATACCATAGTCCGTCACCACCTCCGAGGTGCCGTTGTCGTAGTAAGCGGTAATTTCCATCCCTGTCGGCTCAAAAGCATCCCCTTCCAGATAGGTTCGCTTGGCTGGCTGCTTCGTCACTCGAATTTCCGTCAGCGTCTTGGCCCGCACCGTCACCTCAAAGGTTGTAGTTTTGCCTTGATATGTAACCGTCAAGGTTTGCTTGCCGACTTTGGTATTATCAAAGCCAGACACCATATCTGCAGTAAGATCGGCTACTTTATGCGTACCGGTATTATATGTAAGTTCGATTTTTCCTTCGCTCCAGTTTAGTTGCATTCCTTCCGTTACTTGACCATCATTGGGAATAAACAGTATTTTGATATTGTCAATTTTCTCTTGAGGACATTGACGTAGTTGTGGATAAGAATAATCACAATACTTGTCAATTTCCCATATGGTTGAAAAATCAAAACCTATAAAAGTTGCCTGTTCCTTCATTTTTTCTAAGGTATATTTGTTTTCAACTGCCGGTCTGTTACTCCATATGTTTCCGGCATTATAACAGTTATAGCATCGAGAAGGATAATCCGACGTAATTCCGCCTGCATAACCTGCGAGCAGACGTTCAGGCAGTACTATTGTATTTATAAAAGCAATATTGTAACAGCACTTTATAATGCCAATGTCCCCATTTTTCCCAGAAATCCCTCCAGCATAAGATCCGATTCCAGAATATGAGCTAGCATATATAGATCCTGTGTTGTAACAATTGAAAATACCACCTGCATTATATGAAGTGATTCCGCCGGAATAAGCGTAACCTGTTGATTCGGACGAGGCGGATATATCACCGGTATTGTAACAGCAGCTGATAGTACCATAATTCCATGCTGCAATCCCTCCAGCGCAGGGAGCAGATGCAGTAGCAGACAAATCCCCTGCATGATAACATCCATGGATTACTCCGCGATTAATCGCCGCGATCCCTCCCGCGTATTTATCTAATGACAATATTTGGCCGTCTTTCATACCGAGATTTTGGATTACGCCTTGATTTTGCCCAAACAGGCCGACACCTATGGAGCCGTATCCAGAATAATAAGGATTTATATGTAGTCCTTCGACTGCAAAATTGTTTCCATCAAGCACGCCAAAAAATGCTGTTTCGTTGGTTCCTCCAATCGGCACCCAACCTTTTGCATTATTATAAAATATACCGTTCTCAGAAAAATCATTTTCAGTAAATCTAATATTTTGAGTTATTTTAAAATAAGATCCTGAATAATTTCGTACATTATTCAAGTGTATTTTATTGGATATTAAATATGGATTATGCGGCATTCCACTGCCACCCGCAAATTCTACAGTATTATCCTCTTTGTCCGTATGACGTACTGCCTGTAATGTCGGAAAAGGATAGTCGCTATCTTTTGACATTTCCCATTGAGTATCAAAATCGAAACCAAAATAGGTTGTCATTTGCTGCATCTGTTCTAGCGTATGTTCGGTAGAGGATTCTTCATTGTTAGAAGCTTCTTGGGGAGAAACCGGCAAAGAATGGCAATTAACGGCTGGCTTTTGAGCATCGCCTGTAATTCCTCCGATTTTTGATGGAACCGTCGCAGATATGTTTGCAATATTATAACAATTAAGAATTCTGTTCCAATTTCCCCCTGCAATCCCTCCTGAATAAGCGTAAGCAGATATACCTCCGGTAGCATACACCTCTCCGGTATTATAGCAGTTCAAAATACTCCCATCATTATTTCCGGCAATCCCCCCTGCGTTTGTTATTCCAAAAGAAACTGGATATATAGAACCTGTATTATAACAACTGGAGATGACTCCGTAATTCTGCCCGACAATCCCTCCCGCTGATATTCCCTTAGTTTGATAGGCAGGCTTTTTTGTTATTCGTCCAGTATTATAACAGTTTGAAATGATACCACTATTTTCCGCGGCAATATGTCCTATTTTAAGGTGGGAAAGCTCTGTATGCGAAGGCATAGGGAAACTTGACTTTATAGTACTATCTGTCAATCCCAAAGTTTTGATAACACCATTGTTATAGCCAAACAGACCAGCCGTCAAGTCCTGCTGACCATCATATCGTATTATTATAGTCACAGATTTAATAGTGTGACCATCCCCGTCAAATACGCCAGAAAAAGGAACCTTACTGTCCGACCCAATCGGCTCCCAGCCCTGCCCGTCATTATAAAACTCCCCACCCTCGGCAAAATCCGCCTCGGTGAACTCGACATCCGCCACCATCAAAAAATGCGCGTCCAGATACTTGCGCACATTGTCAAGATGCGCCTTGGTGGCTATCAAATACGGACTCTCCTCCGTCCCGTCTCCTCCCAGAAATTCCGCGGTATTTTCCATCGCTGATAAAGTCCCGACAGGGAGCGCCAGCATCCATATCCATGTCGCCAAGAAAAACGCAAGCCCCTTTTTGACGCGCTTCATATGTATCGTCCCCCTATAAAATGACGTAGTTATTCTCCGGAATATTATAAAATTTTCCAGCGGTTTTCTGTTCTTCTGGCAGGAGAATTTTCAAAAATTTGTATGCTAAAATAAAAAACGCCTGCGAAAATTTCCGCAGACGTTGCTTGCAAAGAGTGTCGGATCCTTTATAATAAATACAGGGAGGGGATAACATGCCAGAACGTGAACAGAAGCATTGTCCGTACTGCGGTCACCCCCTGCCTCCCGGGACGTCCTTCTGCCTGCACTGCTGCAAAAGGCTCGTCCAAACCCGCCGGCCGTTGAATCGAAAGCCGTTTCCAGGGGCGCTGCCCCTTTCCACCGGGGCGCTGCTTCTGGCGGGCTGTGTGCTGACGGTCCTGCTTGTTCGGGAGCCGCCGTCCGGTCTCCCCGTCGGGGTCGCCTCACAGCCACCGTCCTCCGCCAGCCTGGCTCCGTCCGAAAACAGCACGTCAGGCAGCTTGACCCCGCCGGCGGAGCCGCCATCCCAGCCGTCGTTTTCGGGCTCCGAAGCCTCTGTTCCGTCTAGTCCCCCTCATTCCGTATCCGGCTCCGCGCCCGCTTCCTCGTCATCGACGGGCTCCTCCGCCGTGATAAACCGGACAGGCTATTACGGCGAAGTCGTCACCAACGCGTACCGGCTGGAACAGGCAATTAAATCCTTGATCCGCCAGGAAGACAGCGGACTCTACGTGCCGTCCGCTATGTACCGGCCGGACATTATGGCCACCGAGCCCCTGTATACCAAGTTTATGGCCTCCTATGAAACCGATTTGCGGGTTCTGAAGGTAAACACCTCCCGGCCGGCGGATTTTACCGCCTTGTATGGGAATCACTGGTACACCTATGAAATCCGCTGGAAGGAAAAACCGCTGCTGAGCGTTGTGCTGGAGAACACAAGCGGCTTTGTCCAATTGGACAGCGACGGTTCTTATACCGACCGGGCTTTAGAGCCGCTGCTGATGTTCTATGCCTATCGGGTGATTACTCAGAGCAATCCGGCGCATAGCAGCAGCTTCGACATCTATACAGCCATGCTGAAAACCCGCCCGATCATTTGGAACGATCACGCCCAGGACTACCTCTGGGCGGAGGACTCCGCCGCCTTCGTGGGCAGCGCGCCCTATTGCCTGGAAATAACACAAGAGGGGTATTTCCACCAGTACGAATTGTATCTAGACGGTGAAAAAGCCAGCGACGTCCGGCACCGTCTGTATTTCTGCCCCGCCGATCGATACAAGGGCGGCGCGGCAAAGCCCTCCTCCAGCACACCGGAAAAGACGTGGGCCCATCTGACCGCCGAGGCCGGGCTGCGTCAGGCGCTGGCCGCATGCCCGTGTGAGATTCTAAAGCGCGAAGAGCTGAAAAACGGCCGGTATCGGTATACGCTGGCGCACCGCGCGGAAAAGAACCCGTTTACCATGGAGCTCTCCGTGTATGGGGATTACGTGCGCTTTACCATCGAGCAGCGCATCCTCTATCGGCTGGAGGCGGTCGGTTCGCCCGACTGGGCCGCCGCCCGCGCCCGTATGGATGCCATGCGGGACGCCGCGGCGGAAATCGTCTCCCGGATAACGCCGGACTATACGGAAAATATTTCCGCCTATTTGTGCGCGGATTCCAGCGGCCGCCAAAAGCTGACAAGAGGCATGCTGGTGCAGACGCAGCAGTACCCGCCCGTGGACAGTGCTAAGGACCTTAGCTGGAATCCGGACGATATGGACAAGGACGGGTATGTCACCTCCCGCCATATCATCGAGCTGTATCTTTACTAGGCCCTGTTTGGAAAATAAAAAGTGCTGGATATTTCGCTGCGAAACGTCAGGAGCAGTTTTGACGCAGATATCGGCGCTTCGCAGTAGAAATAGACAGTATTCTGGATTTTCCAAACAGGACCTAATCCAGCGGCTTCTCGCCCGCGTCGTCCAAGGCCTGGTTGCAGATCAGTACGCTCTGATGCATGTGCAGCGCCCGAATCAGTACGGCGTCCCGCCGGATTTTCGGGTACAGCACCGGATACTGGCAGAATTTCAGACAGCGCTGGCATTCCTCCAGCGTCAGCTGCATGGCCAGCGCCAGACGCAGAATTTTATCCCGGGCAGGGAATTTCTGCCCCGCGAAAATCGCGTAGGCATAGCTGGTGTGAATATCCGCGGCTTTGATGACATCCGCCCGTTTCATCCCGCGGCTTTCCACCAGCTCCGTCAGATATTGTCCCACGTTTTGATGGATAAAGCCGTCCCGGTTTTCCTCCAGATAGCTTTCCATATGCAGATCCGCCTGCTGCAGCTCCAGCAGCATATCGTCTGTGGCCCGTTCCAGCATGTGGCACCCTCCTGCGGCAATACTGTATAAAATTATAGCGAGACGGTGACGAAAATGCAACCATGGCTCGATTGGTTCCAAGCCGAATATGAAGACGTGCGGGTACTTAAGCAGACCGCCGGCTCCCGCATCGGCCTTTGCCGTCACAGAAAAACGGGCATGGAGCTGGTGCGGCTGGATCTGGAGAATACCAACGAGGAGGTTTATCGGCGGCTCCTGCCGTTGGAGCACCCCTGCCTGCCGCGGATTTATGAGGTACGGGCGGACGGAGACCGGCTGATCGTTCTGGAGGAATTTGTGGACGGCGTCACCCTGGCCCAACGGATGAAGCAAGGCGCTGTATCTGGGAAAGAAGCGCGCCGCTATATGCTGGGGCTCTGCGACGCCCTGGAAATCCTGCATGACGCCTGCATAGTCTATCGGGATATCAAGCCGTCCAACATCCTGATAACCAACGACGGAACGATTACCTTGATCGATTTTCACATCTCCCGTATACGCAGCGGCTTTCAGGAGAGAGACACGCAGGTGGCCGGCACGGTGGGATACGCCCCGCCGGAGCAATTCGGACTGTCCGCGACCGAGCCGCGGGCGGATATCTACGCCTTGGGCGTTCTGTTCAACCAGATGTTGAGCGGGGAGCATCCCTCCGTCCGGATGTGCCGGGGATACCCCGCCCACATTGTTCGAAAATGTACGCGCACGGATGTGGAATCCCGGTATCCTTCCGTTGTCTCCCTGAAGAGAGCCTTGCTGCTTTGGCCCGCCTTCCTTCCCAGATAAAAATCAGTGACCGACTTCCTTCCAGCGCATAGAATGGAATGAGCTCGGAAGAAAGGAGGTCACCGATTATGTGCCTGAAGAACCTGTTTTGCGGCCTGGACTGCACGTGGATCCTGTTCATCATCATCCTGATTCTGCTCTGCGACGACAACGATAGCGGATGTGGATGTGGTGAGGCGCGCGGCTGTGGCTGCGGCTGCTGATTCTTTTCCTCCTCCATAACAGGGAACAGGGGCGCGGTAAATACCGCGCCCCTGTTCCCCGTTTTTAAATCAGCTGTTTGTTCATCCACTTGCCTCGGAAGAACCGGATGGCGAAACACAGGATGCGGAAGGCCCAGTCGATGGTCATGGCGATCCAGACTCCCAGCACCCCCATCTGGAGCCCCTTGGCCAGCAGGTAGCTGAACCCGATGCGGAACGCCCACATGGAGACGATGGACACCGTCATGGTAAAGCGGACATCCCCCGCAGCCCGCAGCCCGTTGGGCAGCACGAAGGAGGCGGGCCACAGCAGGATGGTGCACGCGATGCAGTACAGCATCAGCTCCCGGGCCAGCGCCGCCGTGGCGGGGGAGGGGTTGTAGATGCCGATGACCACCGGCAGCAGGGCGAGCATCACCAGATTGAGCGCTCCCATGGCCAGATAGGCGAGGCCGGTGAGCTTCAGCGTATATCGTTTGGCCTCCTCCTGCCGCCGGGCGCCGATGCACTGGCCTACCACCGTCACCATGGCGAGGCCGATGGCGGTACCGGGGATTTGGGGGAAGGCGGACAAGCTCATGCCGATGGCATTGGCGGTGGTGGCCGTCAGGCCGAAGGTGGCCACCAGCCCCTGGGTCATCAGCCGGCCGATCTGGAACATACCGTTCTCCAGGCCGGTGGGCACCCCGAATTTCAGGATATTCTTGATCATCTCGGGCTGGAAATCCAGCTTAAACACGGCCTCCAGCTGGATGACATGGGGCTTGAAGCGCAGCAGGCAGGTGATGAGCACCGCCCCCACCATGCGGGCGAACAGGGAGGCGATGGCCGCCCCCGCCACCCCCATATGAAAGCCGAAAATCAGCAGGGCGTTGCCGGCGATGTTGATGGCGTTCATCAGGGTGGAGGTGAGCATGGAGACCTTGGAATTGCCCATGGAGCGGTAAAGCGCCGCCCCGGCGTTATAGACGGCCAGGAAGGGATAGGACAGGGCCGACCAGAAAAAATACACCCGGCAGTTGTCCATCACCTCCGGCTCGATTTTCCCGAAAATCAGGTCGAGGATGGGGTTTCGTCCGATGAGGCAGACGGCCATAATAAACACCGACATAGCCGTGGTCACCAACAGCAGCTGCTTGGCGGCGACATTGGCCCGCTTGTTATCCTCCCGCCCCAGGTACTGGGAAGCCACGATCGCCCCGCCGGTGGCCAGGGCGGAAAAGATGTTGATGAGCAGGATATTGATAGCGTCCACCAGGGACACGCTGGACATGGCCGCCTCCCCGGTGCTGGCCACCATGATGGTGTCGGCCATGCCAATGGTGACCGCCAGGAATTGCTCCACAATCAGGGGTAAAATCAGTTTGCGCAGATCCTTCGCCGTAAACATGCCGCCGCCCTCTTTCTCAAACCTTAATGATAGAGGAAGACCGCCGCGAATGCAAGCGCTAAAGCGACAAAAAATGCGAAAATACGCGAAAAAATCGGCGCGCCGTATGGGCGGCGAGTGAAAAAGTGGGAAAAGTTAAGAAAAAAACCGCGGGGTTTTTGCAAATCGGCGCCTCCCGCCGTTGCGATGGCCGGGAATCCTGTGGTATACTATTCCATACCATCAAACAAGGAGGGCTGCGCCGTGAACGTCCAAGTCGGGGACATTCTGGAAATGAAAAAAAACCACCCCTGCGGGGCCAATCGCTTCGCCGTACTGCGGGTGGGGATGGATTTCCGCATCAAATGCGAGGGCTGCGGCCATGAAATGCTGGTGCCCCGCCTGAAAATCGAGCGGCACATTAAACGCATCCACCGCCAGGACGACACCCTCTAGCCGGCCCTGTATACAAGCTGTAAATATAACCAGAATTATACGGAGGCCAATATGCTGGATAAATTGAGTGAAGTGGAAAAACGGTATGAGGAAATCGAGCACCGGCTGTACGATCCGTCGGTGGTCGCGGACGTGGAGCAGTACCGCCAGCTGATGAAGGAAAGCGCCGCACTGCAGCCCATCGTAGAGAAATACCGGGAATATACGGCGGCCAAGCGGTACGCCGAGGAGGCCCGCGGCCTGCTGGACGGGGGCGGGCTGGACAAAGAGATGCGGGAGCTGGCGGAGCAGGAGCTGGCGGAGAACCGGGAAAAGGCGGAGGCCTGCGCCGAGGAGCTGAAGCTCCTCCTCCTGCCCCGGGATCCCAACGACCAGCGCAATGTCATTGTGGAAATCCGGGCGGGCGCGGGCGGGGAGGAATCGGCCCTGTTCGCGAATTCACTGCAGCGGATGTACACCATGTACGCCGAGCGGCGCGGCTTCGGCACCGAGGTGATGAACCGCAACGAAACCGAGCTGGGCGGCTGCAAAGAGGTCAGCTTTATGGTGACCGGTGACGGCGCATACAGCCGCTTCAAATTCGAAAGCGGCGTCCACCGGGTGCAGCGGGTGCCCGAAACCGAGGCGGGCGGCCGGATTCACACCTCCACCGCCACCGTGGCGGTGCTGCCCGAGGCCGAGGAGGTGGAGCTGGAAATCAACCCCGCGGATTTGCAAATCGACACCTACCGCTCCAGCGGGGCGGGCGGCCAGCACATCAACAAAACCGAATCGGCCATCCGGATCACCCACCTGCCCACCGGCACGGTGGTGGAATGCCAGGACGAGCGCAGCCAGTTCAAGAACAAGGATAAGGCCATGCGGGTGCTGCGGGCCCGGCTGTTCGAGCGCAAGCAGCAGGAGCAGGACGCCGCCATCGCGGCGGATCGCCGCTCCCAGGTAGGCACCGGGGATCGCAGCGAGCGGATCCGCACCTACAACTTCCCCCAAGGGCGGGTGACGGATCACCGCATCGGCCTGACCCTCTACCGTATCGACGCGATCATGGACGGCGATTTGGACGAAATCATCGACGCGCTCATAACCGCCGACCGGGCGGAAAAACTACAGGCGGCGGGTGAGGGACAATGAGCGGCGAAACCCTGCGTCTGACCGACGCGCCCGCGGATTTGCGGCGGGCGGCGGAGCTGCTGCGGGCCGGGGAACTGGTGGCCATTCCCACCGAGACGGTCTACGGCCTGGCGGCGGATGCCCTGAACGGGCGGGCGGTGCGGAAGATTTTCGAGGCCAAGGGCCGCCCCATGGACAACCCGCTCATCGTGCATATTGCCGACATAAAGGACTGGGCGACGCTGGTGACCCATATTCCGGAGAAGGCCCGGGCGCTGGCCGCCGCCTATTGGCCGGGCCCGCTGACCATGATCCTGCCGCACGCCCCCTGCATTCCAGACGAGGTGAGCGCCGGGCTGGCCACGGTGGCCGTCCGCTTCCCCTCCCACCCGGTGGCGCGGGACCTCATCCGCCTGACCGGGCGGCCCCTCGCGGCCCCGTCGGCCAACCGCTCCGGCATCCCGAGCCCCACGACCGCCGCCCATGTGCTGGCGGACATGGAGGGGCGGATCGCCGCGGTGGTGGACGGCGGCCCCTGCGCCGTGGGGGTGGAATCCACGGTGGTGGATCTTTCGGGCGAAACGCCCCGGCTGCTCCGCCCCGGCGGGGTCACGCTGGAGATGCTGGAGGCTGTCGCGGGGCCGGTGGACGTGGACGAAGCGGTGACCCACGCCCTGCGGGAAGGGGCCGCGGCCGCCTCCCCCGGCATGAAATATAAGCATTATGCCCCGGCGGCCCATGTGGTGCTGGTCAAGGGATCTCCCGCCGCCTACGCGGCCTATGTCAACCGGCGTGGAGCCGCGTTTCCCGGCCGGGTGACGGCCATGTGTTTCGACGGGGAAGAGGGCGCGCTGACCGTGCCGTTCGTGACCTACGGGCGCCGGGAGGACGGAACGGATCAGGCCCATCGGCTGTTCGACGCGCTGCGGCGACTGGATGAGCTGGGGGCCGAGGAGGTATACGCCGCCTGCCCGCCGGAGGACGGCGTGGGGCTGGCGGTCTATAACCGGATGCTGCGGGCGTCCGGATTCGAGGTGGTGGACGCGGATGAACCGGCCGGATAAGCTGTTTGTCCTGGGACTGACCGGCCCCACAGGGGCGGGCAAGTCCGCCGTGGCCGGCATGCTGGCCGCCGCCGGGCTGCCGGTGCTGGACGCCGACAAGATCGCCCGGGAGGTGGTGGAGCCCGGCTCCCCCTGCCTGGCCGCGCTGGCGCGGGCCTTTTCTCCCGACATCCTGCGCCCCGACGGAACCCTTGACCGCAAAAGGCTGGCCGCCCTGGCGTTTCAGGACGACGCCTCCGCTAAAAAGCTGAGCGCCGTCACTCACCCGGCCATTATCGCACGCTCCCTCGCCCGGCTGCAGGAGTGGGAGGCGGCGGGCTGCCGGGCGGCGGTGGTGGACGCGCCGCTGCTGTACGAAAGCGGCATGGACGCCATCTGTGGCCTGGTGGCGGCGGTGATCGCCCCGGAGGACTTGCGTCTGAAGCGGATTCTCGCGCGGGACGGCATCACCGAGCAAGAGGCGCGGCGGCGGATGGCCGTGCAGCCGGACGAGGCCTTTTATCGGGCCAAGGGTGCCCGGCTGCTGGTCAACGACGGCGATTTGGCTGCCCTCAGGCGGCAGGCGGACGCGCTGCTGGCCTGTATAAACCATCGGACATAAGGCAGAAAGGAGTCCGGCCGTGAGCAAGGCAAAAACCGAAAATAAAAAGCGCGGCGGGCTCTCCATCCTGCTGGAGCTGCTGCTGCTGGCGGCGCTGGTCGTCGGTACGGGCTTCTTGCTGCGGGAGGGCTATCACCGCTATATGAAGGCGGCCTATCCCCTGCAGTATGACGAGCTGGTCGGCCGCTTTTCTCAGGAATACGGTATCGAGCCGTCCCTGGTGTACGCCGTCATCCGCACCGAAAGCGGGTTTGACCCTCAGGCGGTATCCTCGGCGGACGCCCGGGGCCTGATGCAGCTGACCGCTGACACGCTGGACTGGGCGGTGAGCAAGTCTCCGGGCGCCGAGCCGGTGGGCGGGGAGGATTTGTTCCGCCCGGAGGTGAATATTCGCTACGGGGTGTATGTCCTCAAGCTTCTGGGGGAACAATTTAAGGAACCGGACACGGTGCTCGCCGCCTACAACGCGGGTATGGGCAACGTGCGCCGTTGGCTGAAGGATCCGGCGTACTCGCAGGACGGCGAAACCCTGACCGCCATCCCGTTTGAGGAAACCCGGAACTATGTGCAGCGGGTGCGGGACGCTCAGGCGATGTACCGCGAGCTGTACGATATGGCGTAAATACAGCCGCTTCAAGCGGCATTTGGAAAGGAATGTGTGTCGACATGGCGGACAAGAACAAGGAACAAACAGCGGCCGACAAGCTGCGGGAGGAGCTGTGCTACGCGCCCACCCAGGCGGCCAAAACCCTCAGCGAGGAGGAAATCGCCAAGGCGGACGCCTATTGCGAGGAGTATAAGGCCTTTATCGACGCGGCCAAGACCGAGCGGGAGGCGGTGGAAACCGCTATCCGGGAGGCGGAAAAGGCGGGCTTCGTCCCCTTTGACCGGACCGCCGCGCTCAAGCCGGGCGACCGGGTGTATTACAGCAACCGGGGTAAATCCCTGCTGCTCGCGGTAATCGGCAGCCGGCCGATTACCGACGGGGTGTCCATCGCGGCGGCCCACATTGACTCTCCCCGCCTGGATCTCAAGCCCAACCCCCTGTACGAGGACAGCAATCTGGCCTATTTCGACACCCACTATTACGGCGGAATCAAGAAGTACCAGTGGACGGCCATTCCCCTGGCCCTGCATGGGGTCATCGTCCGCCGGGACGGCACCACCGTGCAGGTGCGGGTGGGCGAAGACGACGGGGATCCCGTCTTCTGCGTCACTGACCTGCTGCCCCACCTGGGCACCGAGCAGATGAAGCGCCCCGCCACCGAGGTCATCAAGGGTGAGGATCTCAACCTGCTTATTGGCTCCCGCCCCTTCCGGGACGATGAGGGCAGCGATCTGGTCAAGCTGAATATCCTGAAGCTGCTTCATGAGAAATACGGCATTGTCGAGGCCGACTTCCTGTCGGCGGAGCTGGAAATCGTGCCCGCCTTCCGGGCGCGGGATCTGGGCTTTGATCGGAGCATGATCGCGGCCTATGGCCACGACGACCGGGTCTGCGCGTATCCTGCGCTGACCGCCCTGCTCGCGTTGGACGTCCCGGCCTACACCGCTGTGACCATCCTGGCCGACAAGGAGGAAACCGGCTCGGAGGGCAATACCGGCATGCAGTCCGCCTTCCTGCGGTATTTCATCGCGGACATTGCCGCCGCCTTTGGGCAGGAGGCCCGCCATGTGCTGACCAATTCCCTGTGCCTGTCGGCCGACGTCAACGCGGCGCTGGATCCCATCTATCCCGAAGTAATGGAGAAGCGCAACTGCGCTCAGCTCAACCAGGGCGTGGTGCTGACCAAATACACGGGCTCCCGCGGCAAATCGGACACCAATGACGCCTCGGCCGAGCTGATGGGGCAGATCCGCCGCATCATGGACGACAGCGAAGTCGTCTGGCAGATCGGGGAGCTGGGCAAGGTGGACGCCGGCGGCGGCGGCACTGTGGCCAAGTATATCGCAGATTTGGACGTGGACACGGTGGACATGGGCGTGCCGGTGCTGAGCATGCACGCCCCCTACGAGGTAGTCTCCAAAATCGACGTGTATATGGCCCACCGAGCGTTTTACGCCTTATTAAACCGTCAATAAAAAAGAAGCGGCCGCGCTGCGCGGCCGCTTCTTTTTTGCTCTTATCCCCAAAGCTCCTGGATTTTGCGGTTGACCCGCTCCCGCATGGCCAGCACAGCCTGCGAGGTGCGGGGGTACTCTTTGAATTTCACCGCGCCGTCCTGCTCAAGCAGCGCCACGATCGCCTCATGAGGCAGCTTCTGCTCCAGCAGCTGGAGCGCCCGCAGATCCTGCAGCCCCTCGTGGAACACCAGCTGCCGGATGGAGGGCACCGGCTCCCCGTCCGGGCCGGGATATACCAGGAAGGCGTCCCCCGCCGGGAAAGCATCCTCCGCCCCCGTCTCGGTATACGGGTCGATCGGCCGCTTGGAAAGCATGCTGTACCAGAAATTATAGCCCCACTGGAGGAACCCCTCGATGTGGTACTTGAACAACTGCGCCCCCAGAATCCGATTGCGCGCCGACGGCATGGCCATGAAGCGATTGCTCACATCCTCCCCCTGCCCGCAGCAATAGTAGGTCCACAGATGCTCCACCCCATGATCCAGGAAGGTGTCCACATGGTTATTGGCGGGAATGGGATGCTTCACCAGCCCCTTTTCATAGAAGGCATAGTCGGACAGCGCGTCGATGACCGGGCATTCGCCGCCCAGGGCCTCGTCCACCACCGCCGCCGCCCGGCCGTAGCTTTCCAGCGCGTCCATGCTCGGCTCATCGGACACGTGGAAATAGCAGCGGGACAGTCGGTCGTTCGCCCGTAAATGCGCCTGGAGCGCCTCCAGAAACGCCTTCAGGAAGCCCGTGTACTCTGCCGACGCCGCGTCGGTGTCCCACCCAAATATCTGTTTGACCTCGCCGTCCACGTCGGCCAAAATTTTGGGCGCCGCCGTGGCCCCCCACTGAGTAAACAGATGGGAGATCTCAAAGTACTGGATGCCGGAGGCTTCCGCCATTTCCATGTAGCGATCCAGCTTGTCAAAGCCGAAGCGCACCTCCCGGCCACGCACCGTCACATCGACCAGCTGCACGGTGGGCCGCTCCCCGCCCACCGCCGTGTCCAGCGGCGGGGTAAACACCGGCGTCAGCAGCAGGTTGATGCCATACGCCGCCGCGTTCTTCATATACTTGCCGAGAATGGTCCAGTGCTCCTCGGAAAGCGGCTCCACTCCGTACCAGGTGGCCAGACAGTCCGCGTGGAACCATTCGGTATGTACCAGCGTCTGTGGGGGAAGCGCTGCGCCGACGACCTCCACCAGGAAGGATACCTCGATCTGCTCCTCTCCCGCCGTCAGCCGCACTGTCACCGCACTCTTACCCGCGGGGGCGTCATCCGGCACCAAGAAGGATACCCACAGGCAGCGCCACTGCCCGCTGAGCACCCGCAGCTCCCCCTTGTGCGGAAAAAGCGGATCGGGGTACAGCCCCGGCTTGGTGCGCAGATACTGCCCGTCCCCCTGGCCATAGCAGGGGAGTGTCACCGGCGCCTGTCCCACATCGTACAAATCGGCCTCGCCGCTGAAGGGCAGCTGAGCCCGGGCGGCCACCAGCATCCGTGCGTCCTGCGTGGAGCGGCAGGCCACTTGAAAATTCACCCGTTCCCCCCGCAGGGCGGTCACGCCCGCCGTCCCGCCGGCCGGCAGTTCCTCGTCGGCAAACACCTTTTGCAGGGAGTCGAGAACTCGTATGTCCATCCCCATTGTCCACATCTCCTTGTCCGCTACAGTAAATCCCACAGTATGGCTCAAATTATAGCAAATTCTCTACGGCGGGGATTGACACTTTCGGCCAGGATTATATCCGATTCGGCCAGTTTTTTTGTTGCGCTTTTTTCCTATTTCTGCTATGATGGTAGCTATGGAAACCCGTCCGGCGGCCGACTGCCGGAGAAAGGAAGATCTCTATGGCGTTTGTGAAGGAATTGCTGGCCGCCTGCGCGGCGGAAGGCTATCGGATAGATGAAAAAGCGGGCACCGCCAGCGGCGTGGCCTCCGGCATCGCTTTTCTAGCCCGGGTGGAGCCCGGCACCATCGAGATGTCGGTCAACATCCCCGCCGACCACCTGCCGAAGCTGCAGGCCGGCATTGCCGCGGCCAGTCCCGCTTATGCGGCCGCCACCGTGGTGCATCATAATTTCGGGGTGCTGTTAACCCTGCCCGGGACGGACGGCCTGTCCCCCGAGGAATATACCGCGCTTATCCGCATCGCCGCCGTCGAAGCTACCAAGCTCATCGGCGTGGCCTATGACGATAAGTTCGACCGGGACGGAGAGCCGGTCTCCGCTTACATCCGGGGCTTTTTCGGCGCGCTGCTGGGCGCGGTGGTCGGCATTATCCCCTGGGTGCTGGTCAGCAGCCTGCTGCACATCACCTCCTGGTATCTGGGCGCACTCATCAGCGTCGCCTCCTTTTACGGCTACTGCTATCTGCGGGGCGCCCACAGCACCCGCTACGCCGTCACCCTGATCGTCGTCTTCTCCCTGGGCGTTATGGTGCTGCCCGGCGTCGTAACCCAATGCATCTACGTCATGCAGGAGGGCGCCGCGTTTTGGGATGCCCTGGCCCTTGCCTTTCAGCCCCAGGTGCTGATAAGCAATCTGGCCTCCATGGGCTTCGGGCTGCTGGCGAACATCGCCGGCCTGCTGGCTATCAAGAACCGGGTGCTGTCCTACACCCATGAGGCCCAGTTCCTCCGCCGCCCCCGCAAGCCGAAATTCTGATCGCCCGCCGCGTTAAGCGGGTATCGATAGGCAAAAAGGCCATCCGCACAGCGGACGGCCTTTTTGCAGTTCTTTTCCGTTTGCATGGGCGTTTCCCGGAGCTGGTACCGCCTGTTCCGGCACTCCGCCGTCTCCTCTACTCGTTGGCCTCGATGACCCGCCGGCACAGCTCTCCCAGATCCGCCAGGGAGGCGATTTGCCCGGCCTCGCCCCGGAAGCCCGCCGCCCCTTTAAGCCCCCGCATGTACCAGGCCGCGTGCTTGCGCGCCTCCCGAAGGGCTACCCGTTCCCCCTTAAGGGATACGGCCAGCTCGATCTGCCGGTACAGCACCGCCATGCGGCTGGACACCGGCGGCGGGGGCAGCTCCTGCCCGTGGTTCAGGTAGGCCTCGATTTGCGCGAACAGCCAGGGCGCGCCTAACGCCCCCCGGCCCACCATCACCAAGTCGCAGCCCGTCTGCTCATACAGGGCGGCGGCCTCTCGGGCCGTGGTGACGTCCCCGTTGCCGATGACCGGGATGCCCACCGCCTCCTTCACCGCGCGGATGATATCCCAATCCACCGGCGGGGCGTACATCTGATCCCGGGTGCGGCCGTGCACCGTCACCGCCGCCGCGCCGCCAGCCTCCACCGCCCGGGCCACCTCCACCGCGTTGACGCAGTCGGGGCCGTATCCCTTGCGGATTTTGGCCGTCACCGGCACCGGCACCGCCCGGGCCACCGCCTGCACGATCCGCCGGCAGAGATCCGGCTCCCTCATGAGGGCGCTGCCGCAGTGGTTGCCCGCGATTTTCGGGGCGGGGCAGCCCATGTTGATGTCGATGACGTCGGGCCGGTATTCCATGGCCAGCACGGCCGCCCGGGCCATGATGTCCGGATCGTCCCCGAACAGCTGCACCGCCGCCGGCCGTTCCCCGTCGTCCAGCCGGAGCAGCTCCCGGCTTTTCGCGTCCTGAAAGCACAGCCCCTTGCAGCTGACCATCTCGCCTACCACATAGCCCGCGCCGTAATCCACGCATATTTTCCGAAAGGCCCGGTCGGCCACCCCCGCCATGGGGGCCAGCGCCGCCTTGCCCTTTATCTCCACTGTCCCTATCCGCATCGCTCCGGCCTCCTTCGCCTTATCCTCATTATACCGGAATCGACGCGCGCGGGCAAGCTAAAAACCGCCCGGACAGCTTGACTGTCCGGGCGGCTATAAATAGTATAGATCTTAAGCCAGCACCACCTCGTGGCCAGAGGCGGCGGATTCGTAGGCGGCCTGCAGGATGGTCATCAGGGCCACCCCGTCCTCCGCCGGGGCGCGGCAGGCCGTGCCGTCCTCCACACAGGACACAAAGTGACGGATTTCGTTCTCAAACAGCCCGTCGAAGCTCAGCGCCGTGCCGGTGGCGATGGTGGTATTGGTCATGTACCCCGCCTGCTGGCTGTACAAGGTCAGTTCCGGATCCAGCTTGGCGCCGGCCTTGGTGCCGAAGAGCTCAATTTTCCCCTCATCCTTTTCGATGTTCAGGCTGAAGCTGGCCTCGATGGACAGCACCGCGCCGTTGTCGAACCGGATCATCACGCTGGCCATATCCTCCACGTCGAACACTGGCTTCTCCTCCGTGGTGGAGGACTGATACGCGTCGCCCTTCTTGATGCCGGGGCGATCCCCTAGTTTCTGGAAGGTAGCGCCGTAGACCGACACGGGCTTCGGATTGCCCATCAGATACCGCACCAGGTCAATGACATGCACCCCCAGGTCAATAAGAGGGCCGCCGCCGGAACGGGATTTATCCCCAAACCAGCCGCCCGGGCAGCCGTTGCGGCGCAGATAGGTGGCCTTGGCGTAATACAGATCGCCGAAATACCCCTCATTGATGAAATCCTGCACCACCGCGCAGTCGTTGCCGAACCGGCGGACGAACCCGATCATCAGCAGCTTGCCGCTGCGCTTCGCCGTGTCCCGCATGGCCTCGGCCTCTGCCACATTCATGGCCATGGGCTTTTCGCACAGCACATGGAGACCCGCCTCCAGCGCCGCAATCGTACAAGGGGCGTGGGCCGCGTTCCAGGTGCAGACGCTCACCGCGTCCAGCTCCTCCTTCGCCACCATGTCCTTCACGTCGGTGTACAGCCGGGTCACCCCGTGCCGCTCGCCCTTTTCCTTCAGCCGCTCCTCGTTGATGTCGCAGAATGCGGCCAACTCCACCCGGGGATCGGCCTTATAGCCGGCAATGTGCATCTCGGCAATGCTGCCCACGCCGATAACGCCCACCTTGATTTTCTTTTCCATATGCTTTGCTCCCCCTTATCGAATCAGCGATTGCAGGAAGTTGACCGCCAGACGGATGTCTCCCTCCGGATCGTCCCCGACCTCCCGCTCGATGGTCAAATAGCCCGTATAGCCGATGTCGTTCAGCGCACTTAAGTATGCGGGGAAATCCACGTCCCCCTGGCCCAGCGGCAGCTCGATGAAGGGCGCCTCCGCAAAATCCAGCGTGCCGTTGTAAATGGTCTCCGGGTTGACACGGCGGAGCATCCGGCCGTCCTTGGCATGGGTGTGGACGATGTACTCCTTGAGGTTGTGGACGGCCTTGACCGGATCGTCCCCCGCCACCATGACCAGATTGGCTGGGTCGAGATTGACCGCCACGCCGGTGGAATGCAGGGTGTCCAGGAAGGTCTTGAGAACGGCAGACAGCTCGGGTCCGGTCTCGATGGCGAAATGGGCCCGCAGGCTGTCGGCGTAGGCCGCCAGCTGGCCGCAGGCGTCCTGCATGATCCGGAAGGTGTCGCAGTCGGTATCCGCGGGCACCACGCCGATATGGGTGGTCACCACGTCAGTCTCCAAATCCTTGGCCAAATCCAGAATGCGCTTGGATCGCTCGATGAGTTCTGGATTCTTCTCCGGGTTGGCAAAGCCCTGGCCCAAATCGCCGCACAGCGCGGAGATGGTCAGCCCCCGGGACTTGCACATGTCGAGGAACTCCCTCCGTTTCTGCGGGGATAGGCTCTCGGGGGAAAACGCGCCGCTCGTGGCATACACCTGCAGCCCGGTCGCCCCCACCGCCGCCGCTTTATCGAGCGCGGTGGTCAAATCGGTGCGGAAGGAATCGAGAATCACGCCGATGGAAAAAGGATACATAACGCGGCACTCCTTTACTGCTTCAAATATTGACACTTTCTACTGCTCATTATATACTCAAGATAAGGGATGTAAAGGAACAAACTTGTCTTGTCGTAACAAAATATTGCGATTTGTGATAGCCTCAAAATAGCCACACATTTAGGAGGCACGGAATGCAGAAGCAGATTTATGAAAAACATATCCATGACGATCCGGATTTTCCTTTCTTTTTTCATGTCCGCATGCAGGCGGTGCCGTATTCCCCTGACCTGTTTCACTGGCATGAGAGCATCGAGCTGCTGTATGTCCTCGAGGGGACGCTGCGGGCCGTGTGCGGGGAGGAAGTCGTGACCGCGCGGGCGGGGGACTTGGTGATCGTGCCGCCCAACGCCCTGCACGCCGTCTGCGCGGACGGAGCCCCCGCCGTGTACCACTGCCTGATCGTGGACAAATCCTTCTCCGATGGGCTTAAGCTCTATCTGTCGGGCATGCGGTTCCGCCCCTGCGCGGCCAGCTCCGAGGCCGGGGAGCTGTTCGGGCGGATCACGGCGGAGGTGACGGAAAAGCGGGCGCTTTACAAGCTCAGCGTGCGGTCCTATGTCATGGCCCTGCTGGTCTTTCTGTGCCGGGACTGCCGCGTCGCGGGGGAGGAGGAGCTGCCCGGGCGGGGCACTCATAAAATCGAGATGGTCAAGACCGTCATCGAATATCTGCGCCTGCATTTTGGGGAGGATCTGTCCATCGAGGACCTCTGCGGGGTGGTGGGGTTCAGCAAATACTACCTGTGCCACGCGTTTCGGCAGATTACCGGCAGCACGGTGGTGGATTATCTCAACAGCCTGCGCTGCTCCCACGCGCTGCAGCTGCTGTCCTCCGGCGAATACACGGTGGGGGAATGCGCGGAAAAATGCGGGTTCCACAACCTCTCCTATTTCGCCAAGGTGTACCGCCGGTACCGGGGATGCTCCCCCTCCGATGAGCTGGGAAAGGCCTCCGTAGCCACATAAAGTCGAAAAAAGCGCATACAAACGGCGCTTTTTTCTGCTTTTTCCTCGTTGGAGCGCTCAAAAGCGAAAATTCCCGGCCCCTTTCAAACGGTTTTAAAAGGGGCCGGGATTCTTCTGAGCACGATATTGCTTTTTATGACAAAGTGCGATCAGGGCAGGACATTTCCGGCGGCCCGGTATATCGCGTACCATTCCGGCCGGGTGAGCTCGACGTCATAGGCGGCGGCGATGTCCTTCAGACGCTCCGGCTTGGTGGTGCCGACGATGGGCTGCATCCCGGCGGGATGACGGAGAATCCAGGCAATCACCAGGGCCTGGGCGGAGACGCCCTTCTGGGCCGCCAGCTCGCCAAGGGCCTGGTTCAGCGCGGGGAACTGGGGGTTATCCAGGTACACGCCCTCGAAAAAGCCGTACTGATAGGGGGACCAGGGCTGGATGGTGACGCCGTTCAGGCGGCAATACTCCAGCAGGCCTCCGTCGTGGTCGACGGAGGGCGGGTTGGTCATGTTGACGTTGAGACCGCTGTCGATCATGCCAGTGTGCATGGGGCCGAACTGAAGCTGGTTGAACAGGAGGGGCTGGCGCACCGCGCGGCGCAGCAGCTCCATCTGGCCGGGATTCTGGTTGCTCACGCCGAAATGGAGCACCTTGCCCTGGGCCTCCAGCCGATCGAAAGCCTCGGCCACCTCCTCCGGCTCCATCAGGGTATCGGGCCGATGGAGAAGCAGCGCGTCCAGGTAATCGGTATGCAGGCGGCGCAGGCTGTTATCCACCGCGTCGAGAATATGCTCCTTGGAAAAATCGAAGTAACCGGGGCAGATGCCGCATTTGCTCTGCACCCGCATCTTCCCCCGCAAGGCGGGATCCTTTTCCAGTACCCGGCCGAACAGCTCCTCCGACCCGCCGCCGCCGTAAATATCCGCGTGATCGAAATAGGTCACGCCGCAGTCCAGGGCGGTGCGCACGAGGGCATCCGCCTGACCAATATCCAGCTCCGCCAGGTGCATACAGCCCAGGGCGATGGCCGAGACCTCCAGGCCGTTTTGGCCGCCCACTTGCAATGTTTTCTTCATTCTAATGACTCATTCCTTTCCAGAAACCGGGGAATTGTGCCGGTTTCGCTTGCGAAATTCCCGCCTTTGGCGGGAAAGGCACAAAACCCGTTTGAAAGAAAGGCATTCGCCTTTCTTTTATACGTTTTGTAATAACAGCCTGTAAGTTTACAAAATCCCGCCGAACGGCGGGATTTTGGCTTCTTATTTGATAAAGGTGAAGAGCTTGCCGATAACCGGCAGGGGCGTCCGCTCGCCCTTGGCGGCGTGGACGATGCCCAGGATAACCATAGCCGCCACCAGCAGCCACAGCAGGGTGGCAATCAGGCTGAACACCCAGCCCACAAACGGAATCCAGTGGAAAACGCCCAGAATGGAGGCGACAATGCTGACCGCGATGTCGAAGATGCAGAGGATAATGCCCTGATTGGTATGAAATTTCACATCCTCGTTGTCCTTCTCGACGAAGAAGCCCAGGATAAACAGGATGCCGATATAATCCAGGATGGTAATCAGCTTGACGGTGGAATTGTTATTGTTCATAGTCGCAGCGCTCCTTTATCCAATATGTATAATAAACCGGAAATATACCGTTAAGGGAGAAGGAAAACCTGCTCTAGGCGGGGCTGGGCGCCGGTGCAGGGGTCCATCTCCATGACCATGACGTCCTTCATATACGCGTTCCAGCGATCCACCACCGGGCTGCTGGCCTGCACGCGGGCAGCGTATTCCACCCCTTTCTCACACTCGTAATAGCCGAACAGGTCGTTGCCCACGTTCCAGATGGTGTAATTGGAAATGCCGGCCTCTTTCAGCACGGCCTTAAGCTCTGGCCACAGCGCAGCATGGCGGCGTTTGTATTCCTCCAGCTGGCCGTCCAGCACCTGGGCCTTCCAGGCATAACGCTCCATAGGTCATCTCTCCTTACCTTTCAATGGAATTATTATAGCAGGTTTGCCGCCAAAAAGAAACGGGGGAATGTAAATTCCGGGTGAACTTCCTCTTAAGATTTTCGAGCGGACGGCGCAAAACGCCAGGAACCCCGAGCGGCCTAGGGCCGCCCGGGGTTCCTGTATTCTATGGGCTTATGGGGGGGCAATTAGAAGGTGACGTCGGTGCCGTAGTACGCGCAGGTCAGGACACCGAGCATCTCCTCGTCGCTGACCGGACGGGGATTGGAGGCGGTGCAGGGATCCAGCACCGCGTTGTGGGCGATGGCCTGGCAGTGGGCCTTGAAGTCTTCCTCGGACACGCCGTTCGCCTGGTAGGTCTGGGCGATACCCAGTTTGGCGTTCATGGCGCGGACGGCCTCGACCAAAGAATCGGTCAGCTGTTTATCGGTGGCGCCGGGCAGGCCCAGCGCGCGGGCGATCTGCGCGTAACGGGACATGCAGACGCGGGAGTTGAACTGGATCACGCTGGGCAGCAGGATGGCGTTGCAGCAGCCATGAGGAATGTGGAAAATCGCGCCCGTCTTATGGGCCAGGCTATGCGCGATGCCCAGCAGGGCGTTGGAGAAGGCCATGCCGGCCAGGCACTGGGCGATATGCATGGCGCCCCGGGCATCCTTGTCGCCATGATAGGAATCGATCAGGTTGTCAAACACCGAGGAAATCGCCTGGAGGGCCAGGGGATCGGAGAACTCCGACCGGGCGGTGGCCACATAGGCCTCAATAGCGTGCGTCAGCGCGTCCATGCCGGTGTGGGCGGTGAGGGTCTTCGGCATGGTCTGGGGAATATCGGTATCCAGGACAGCCACATCGGGGGTGATTTCAAAATCGGCGAGCGGGTACTTGATACCGGTGGAATAATCGGTGATGACCGAGAACGCCGTCACCTCAGAGGCGGTGCCGCTGGTGGAGGGCACGGCCACGAAGATAGCCTTGGTGCGCAGGCGGGGCAGGGAGAAGGGCTCTTTGATGTCGTCAAAGGTTTTCTCTGGGTACTCATAGAACACCCACATGGCCTTGGCGGCGTCCATGGGCGAGCCGCCGCCGATGGCGACGATGACATCCGGCTCGAATTCCCGCATGGCCTTGGCGCCGTCATACACCCGCTCGATGCAGGGATCGGGCTCCACGCCGTCGTACAGCCGGGTTTGCAGGCCCGCGGCCTTCAGGATATCCTCCAGCTTCTGCAGAAAGCCGGTCTTTTTCATGGAGCTGCCGCCGGTGACGATGAATGCCTTCTTGTAGCCTTTGAGATTTTTCAGTTCCTCCATAGCGCCGGGACCAAAGTACAAATCGCGGGGTAACGTGAAGCGTGCCATAAGCGAACGTCCTCCTTATGTATGATAGTTTATCGGTCGATCGAGTCGTTAATAATTTAACAACTCGATTTGTTATTATTTTAACACTCTCTAGAGAAAATTGCAAGCGGTTGACACACTATTAAAAAATTTTTCACAATTGTATGTCAAGGCGGTCCTGAGAGACGAGGGAGGAGGCGTGAAAATACGGCAATGTTTAAAAATCACTCACTATTATTATAAAAATATTTATTAAGATTGCGGAAATACTATTGAAATTATTTGTTAATTGGAGTATTCTATGGATATACCACTTTTTAGAAAAACATGTAATATATGTGCAATCCCCTCCGGCCCTGTTGCCGGAGAGAAAAATAAAGAAGAGGAAGGGTAAAACATGAAAAAGATCGGCAAAACGCGGCACATCCGTTGGCTTTCCTGCATGGTTACGCTTTCCCTGTGTCTGGGCTCCCTGGGGGCCGCGGGAGCGGCGCCAACCAAAGCGGAGCCAGAGCTATCCACCGGCGGTCACCCTCTGATGGCAGCGGCGGCTGTTCCAGAGACGGTGCGAGAGCTGATCGGCCTGGAGGCGGACGCGCCGCAAAAGGTGGTGCAAACCGACAATCTCTATGAGATTCTAACGGAAAACGAGGACGGCTCGGGGCAGGGAACCCTGTTCGCGGCGCCGGTCAAGTATATCGACAAAAACGGCCAAGCCCAATTCATCGATTCCTCCATTGTTCCCAAGGGGATTTTCCGATCCCTGTTCCAGAGCTATACCTATACAAACGCCTCCAACAGTGTGCAGGTGGAATATTCGAAGGACAGCGCCAAGGGCGTCCGGCTGGACGGCGGCATCACCATGGCGGTGGCCGACACGAAGCAGCCGGACGACATGCCGGGGTTTGTGCGGGAGGAGGCGGGAAAGGATGACGTATTCGTCTATCCCCAGGCGTTCGGCCCCGACACCTATGTAGAATACAGCAACACAGCGGGAGGCGTGAAGGAAAACATCGTCCTGGAGAAAAACGTGGGGCGCAATACGTTCGCTTTCACCCTGGAAACCGCCACCCACACGCCGGTGCTGAGCGCGGACGGCACCAGCATCACCCTGGTGAGCAAAGCCAAGCCGGGGGAGGGGGACTACATGATCTCCTCTTTATATGTCTACGATTCCTACCAGCCGGACGGAACGGAGACGACGGAGGATTTTCGGCACTACACCGAGGACTGTCTCTATCGGCTGGAGGCCGTGGGGGAGAACGTCTACAAAATCACAGCGGTGGTATCCCAGGCGTTTTTGAATCATCCGGAGACCGTTTACCCGGTGGTGATCGATCCCACGATATCCGGCACAGCCAGCACCATGGACGACGCGTTCATCAGCCCGACCGTCACCGGCGCCTCCAACTACAAGGCCTCCTACCTGCGGGTGGGCAAGAACGGCAACGACCACTACGCGTTCCTGCGGTTCGGCAACCTGCCAAGCAAGCCGGCCAACGTGGACGTGGCCTCCGCCACCCTTAAGCTGACCTACCGGCCCAATCAGACGACCGGCGGGGTGCTGGACTGCTATTATGTGGGCAAAAGCTGGGTGGGAAAGGATTTGACGTGGGGCAACCAGCCGGTGCAGTACGCCCCCGGCAGCACCTACGATCCCCAAGGCCGCAATTATTCGGTCGCGTCCTTCGACGTGGCCACCCACTTGCAAAACTGGACCAACGGCGGGTATAATAACTATGGGCTGTGTATCTCGTACAACAATCTGAGCATGAACGACTACAACAGCGTCTATTCCTCCGACGGACCGGCGGGCAGCGTGCCCCGCATCGAGTACAGCTATACCGGCGCGTACGGTGCGACCAGCGGGATTAGCAACGGAACCATTTATTATCTGCGCAACGTCCGAAGCGGGAAGTATATGGATGTGCAGGGGGATGGTTATAATGTTGTACAGTATCCATTCCACGGGAGGGCCAGTCAACAATGGAAGGTGGTTTACACCGGAAACGGGTTTTATTCCCTTATTCCCATGTTTAAGCAAAGCGCTCGACTGGATGTAGCCAACGCCAACGATATCAACGGCACCAACGTGGGGGTGTGGCAGGAGAACGGAAACAACGCGCAGCAATTTCGAATCATTCCCTGCGCCGGCGGTTGCTACCGTTTGCAGCCAAAAATCAGTACGAGAAAAGTATTGGACGTAAGTGGAGCCAGTACCGCTGATAATGCAAACGTGCAAATCTGGGACTACGGGCCGGCCCGGCAGCATGAATGGTATTTAGAGCCAGCGAATACCAATGATTTTTCTTGTTTAATATCTAATACGCCTATATTAGGGTCAAGACAAACAGCTATTAACAATTCCAATTCGAGCTATAACCGCTGGCCAGCACAAATCCCATCTGAGTTTACACATACGAATGATTCTGGTCGGAAAAGCCGATTACAATATTACTATGATTTGGCCTACACCACGGCGGGTGCAGGGTTTTTACCATATCCAGACGCATCAAAAATGCTATTCCATTATCTCCATAAATCTGGGGATGAGTATACCGTTGATTTTTCAAGGATGGTGACCGATTGGGCTTTTGCTAAGAAGTCTTTAATTGAGGATGTAGACAAAGCGCTTGCAGCGGCTGAGCAATTTGTAAAGCCAGAAAAACTGATTACTTTTTATAGTACACACGAAACTCCTCATAATAACCAATCGGATCGCGGAAATATAAATTGGGATTATTCTATCGGAAAGTATTCTACGAGTATTAAATGTACAGTTATGAAGCGTCCATCCGGAGCGGACTATGAAGCCGATATTTGGTACTATTTATATGACTTGTACGATTTTGACTCTTTGGAGGACAGTATGGGGAAATTGCCTGTTTCCCCCCGTCAAATGTGGGAATTGCATCATGGTGGGTATGCCAGAAACTTCTCCGTCAAAGGCGTCGTACAGCTAAAAATAATTTGGTATAAGGGCAACAGAATAAGCCGTGGATTAAGTTATAAAATCATACAATAAATCCATCTGCTTACTTAAGAGGGAGCCGTGAAAATAGTGTATACAAAAAAAACAACCATATGTACATGGTTGGCCGTGGTTATCGCCGCGGCGGGGTGTCTGATCCTTCTATGGTGGGTCACAGCCCAACCCGGCGTTGCCAACACGTTTACCGTCGAGGAGGAACGCCAGCTGCTTACCAATGTGCAGCTGCCACCGACAGAGAGCCTTCATGTGCGCTGGCTGAGCGCTTACCCAGCCTGGCAGGATCCGTTCTATATGATGGGGATAACCTTGGACAAGGACGGGGCGGAAACTTTTCTCGACGGTCTGAGCGATTACAGCCGGGACGATTCCTTTGATCCGTCCGCGGAATCGCCATTAAAAATCGGGGAACGGGAGTGCATGCCCCTGAGCAAATGGGTTAGCCGTCGCGACGAACGGCATTTTATCGTGTACGACTATACCGAAACCAGCGTGATTCTGCATGTGAGTTTTACATATGCCTGGGAGGAAACAGACGCTATGGCTTGGGACAAAGCGCGGTATAACACCGCGAGCACGATGCCTTAGGTCACTGATATACCAAGGAGGGTAGGCTATGCGGGAAGCGACGGGCGGAAAGGGAAGGTTTTCTCTGATAGGACGGACTATTTTGGCGGCGGGGATCGCTCTGGCCGCTGCGGGAGGGGCGCTGGCGGGAATCCGTTTCCCGGGAAAGCTGCCGCTTCACAACCCGCCCGATCGCATCCTGGTACACCAATACGGGCGGGAATCGGCGTATAGCCCGGAGGACGACGAGTACCGGCAGCTATATGAGCGGCTGCGCCGCGTCGGCGGATACCGGGCGCTGGACGTGGTTACCGGGCGGGATTTCGTGATGTTCTCCATGCAGACCGCCGGGGCGGAGGAAGCATCGTTGGAGTATTATTTGCGGGACGGGCTTGTAGTAGCGGCCTTGTATGACACAGTGCAGGCGGTGGAGCATGACGACTACCGGGATCTGTATTACGTGCTGGACTACGCGCACGACGAAACGGACGATCAGTCTCCGCCCAGCATCGATCCGCGGAAGGACTGCCTGTTGGTTTACCACCCGCTGGATTCGCCGGGCAAGGTCAGCTCTGTGGCCAACATCCCCTACCCGAAAAAAGCCGCCGCCTATGTCCGCGAGTTAGATCTTTCATAAGCCGTTTAAAAGCGCCCCTGCGTCTCTATACAAAAGACGCTGGGGCCTGCTTTTACCCTTTCAGGCTTCCGGGGCAGCGGGGATCAGAGGAGGCTTGGGAATCGTCGTTTATTAATAAATATTTTTATGCATAAAAATATTTATTAATTTTGCGGATCTGATATCGAAAACATAGATATATTGGTGTAATCTATAGTTGACTACTTTTGGGAAAGTGCCTTTTTTCGCTAGGCGCAAGCTGGAGTTGGCGAAAATTGCAGGGGTTCGCTGGTAACGCCGAAAACGAGGGAAATCCATGAAGAGAGAACGCTTAAAATATGTTAGTATTTTTCTGATCGTATCCGCTGTTTTAGTCGGGGGATGGTATGCCGTCTATCGCCTCTTCAACCGACCTGTTGAACCGTATATCCGTACGGCCTTCACGGCGGAGGAAACTGCTGTGGTGTTTGACGAGGTGCAATGGCCGCAGCGGGAGGATATATCCCTGAAGGCTCTGGTTTATTATCCCACTTGGCGGGATCCATCCATGTACGCCTATTTTTTCTTAAGGAAGGAGGCGGCGGATGAGTATAGCAAGCTGCTGCAACCATATGAGTCTGTGGGCTTAGCCCCGGAGGGAGAAGCTGGCTTATCCTACCAGGACAGCACCTATTACGCCATACAAAAAAAGAGCGATTTTGATACCGGCAACACTTTCTGGGTGTACGATTGGGGAGAGGACGTCTACCTGGTATGCCTCTACGTTTCTTCCTTCAGCGAGAAACTTGTAAAATGCGCGACGGACAAGCCGTAAGCGCCCCCGCGGCCTATATAAGGCACGGGAAAGGCCGGTATTCCGCTGCCGATCGATTCCTTTTCACGCCATGCAACAGGAGACTTCTATATGAAAAAGCCCTCGCTTAAATGGATTGTTTTCCTGCCGGTTATCCTTCTGGCGTTATTCACCATCTTCGTGCTGGCAGGACGATGGATTTGGCTGGATGGATCGGGAACGTGGACAATCTCCACCTTTTCTGACGAAGAAACCGCTCACATTTACAAGGAGATCCACTGGCCTTTTGGCGACGAGAGCACGTTGCGGCGGCTCGTCTATGTTCCGCTGCCGCAGGAACATCTGGCATATATCCACATCGACATACCGAAGGCCTATTTTGACGAGCACGCGGAGGAGTTGGTGTACAGGCGGGATACGGCGTTTACCGAATCCGCTTCCGACGCGCTGACGGTCGGAGAGGAAGAATTTCTTCCCATAGCCCGTTGGAAGTACGGCAAAAACCTATATTTCTTCCTATACGATCTATCCGACACCGTCTACGGCGTACAGGTATACGATTTATCGCCGTCAAAGGCGATAGCGGACATCGTGGAGACGCGAGATCCCGCCGTTTGCCGGTCATAGCCACGGCGGGGGGGGTCAGCGGGGGACTTCGGCTTGGGGTTTGTCTATCAAACAGAAAGATTAACTATTAGAAGTCAACCCCAAAAGGATGGTGATGGAAAAGAGCAGATGG
>ENA-ORTH01000348-ORTH01000348.1-human-gut-metagenome-genome-assembly--contig:-NODE-348-length-59281-cov-4.320299_pt1 | contig 59281 bp, 53 predicted proteins | sample MGYA00241914_ERZ509192 | MGnify/ENA primary metagenome ERZ509192 (study PRJEB26280, sample SAMEA2338826) | human gut metagenome | biome: human gut; feature: human-associated habitat; material: faeces...
GGCCGGGATGGATGTGTTTCGGATGAGGTTTACGGCTTGCTGCGCTCCGGGCGGGCCAGCCGTTCAAAGGCGCTTTCCTCCTGCTCGGGCGCGGGGACCTGGGCGGAAGCCGCCAGCGCCTTCAGGTAGGCGATGTTTTCCCGCAGCTTGTCGGGCGTGGCCTCGTCGTTGGAGAAATCCTCGATCGAGAACGTGCCGTCATAGCCCGCCTTGCGCGCCACTGCAAACAGCTTTTTCAGGTCCGCCATGCCTTTTTTCAGCGGCGTCCAGACGCGCTTCCATTTGCAGGCGCCCAGCTCGTCCTCGCCGTCCGGCGCCAGGATGCCGTTTTTGATGTGGATGTGGGCGATGTAATCCCCCAAAAGCTCGAAGCTCTTCTGGTAGTCCTCAAAGCCCTCGTTCACCATATTGCCGGGGTCGAAGATCAGGCCGATGTGGGCGGGGTCGAAGCCCTCCAGTGCACGGTAAGCGGCGCTGGGGCTGGAGATGAGGGTGTCCATGTGGATCTCCAGCACGGCCTTGACGCCCGTTTCGGCGGCCAGCGCGTCGATGGCCTTCAGGTCCTCGCGCATGCGGGCGAACAGCACGGGATAGGGGGCGTCCGCCTTGGCCGGGTTGTAGGGCACGAGGCCCACCCGCACCTGACGGCAGCCGATGCTGCGGGCGGCGTGGAACACGCGCGTCAGGGGCTCCAGCTCATTGGTGGCAAGGTAGGTCGTCAGGCCGAAGATCTCCAGCCCGGCCTCGTCGCACAGGGCCTTGGCCTTTGCCGCCTCGGCCTCGATGCTGCGCAGCTCCAGCGTGCTTTTGTTGCAGGCCCAGTAGCGCAGGGCAAAGGGGACGTTTTCAGGCTCTTTCTCAGGCATTTCGGCCACGCGCCACTCCACGCCGTCGTAGCCCAGCTCCTTCAGCAGGCGGACGGACTCCTCGATGCCGTATTCAGGCATGCTCACGGAAAAAACGCCGAATTTCATAAGTACACTCCTTTTTCAGATGATGCGGCCCGCGGTTTTGCGGACAGGCTTTTACACTTCAAGTATACACGCTTGCGTGCCGGAGGAAAAACGCATTTCTTGCGCAGTTGAGATTGCGAAACGTGGCGTGTGTGCGCACAGGCAAAAACTTTGCGTATTTTTGGCGCAAAGGCTTGACAAGGGAGCTTGTTTTTTGTATTATATTTAAGCGCCCTGCTTGCAGGGGGCACGTTATGTGAAACGGCATAGGGGTATAGCTCAGTTGGTAGAGCAGCGGTCTCCAAAACCGCGTGCCGAGGGTTCAAGTCCTTCTGCCCCTGCCAAAAAATGCGTCAAACCTTGATTTCACTAAGGTTTGACGCATTTTTCTGCCTGTACGAACCATATGAAATTTCTCTTTCGCCCTCAAAAGCAGCCATTAGAGAGCCTATTTATGACGTAATAGTTGTACGGCACAGGGGCGAAAAAACGGGGTGCTCATGAAATTGGCGTGTATAATTCATAGCAAGACCCCCATTGGCCACAATGGGCTGGTACTTTTGTGGGATGCGGAAGTTCGTATCCCTACCTGTAAAATTTTGCGCAGGTATTTCAAACTGTTTACCCGGAAAAGTCGAATACGGCACGGCCGTTTTCCAGACGCAAAGCGGCGTCGAAGGCTTTTCCGTTTTTTGAGATGAACCCAACGATTTTCGCGGTACGGCCTTCAGACAACAGTTTTCGGACATTGGCAATGGATATCACCCGCGAACAAATCACGCCATGGATGCTAAATTTACACCCCTCCTTATACCCACGGCAGCCATAGCCGAATTTCGTCCGGACGACCTCGCCGCCGCATAGCGGGCATCGGCCCGCCGTTTCCCCGTAAAAACCATCGTCTGTGTCCTCTTCGAGCGTTTGGGGCGCCGTGTTAAAAACCGCGGCAATTTCCTTTTGAGCCAGAGCCAGGCAGTCGTTAATCCGGCTCTCCGCACAGAAAACCCGTTTTAGCGAGCGGCCCAGTTCGGCCGTCTTATACTTATCCATACCTATCTGCATCCGCCGAAGCGATTCGATGAGATAGACGCCGTCGGGCAAAATGGTGTAAACGTCCTTTTTCAGCTGAATGTACCGGCTTTTCCGCGCGTTATCGATGATTCCGGTGCGGGTCGCTTCCGTCCCCAGCTCCAGGCCTTCGAAAATGGCCTTATAATCCGCGGTATCGCTTCCCGGATCATCGCCCTCGCTGTCGGCGGCGGCCTTTTCCTCCCGGAAAGGGTTTTTCAAATAATTATTCAAGGTCTCAATGGTATAGTGCTTGGGCGGACTAGTCTCCTTTTCCACCGGCTTAAAGTCAATATTGACCTTATCCCCTTTTTTAAGCGCCGGTAAAACTTTGTCCTTTCCCCTGTAATCGTCGTATTTCGTCCATCCTTTTTCCAAAATCACGGTGCCCTTGAGCAGGAATTCTTCCAGTTCCCCGACCGCTATCCGGATTTCCGTCTTCTCCGCCACACACGGCTCCGCGCAGAACACAGCCACAAAGCGGCGGATGATGGCCGCGTATACCTTGGACTCGTCCGGGGTCAGCCTGTCCTTGGCCGGGATTTTGAAGGTAGGGGTCAAGGCAGAGTGAGACTCGATTTTGCTATCGTCAAAAATCGACTTGCTGTCTTTGAATTCCACTGGATATCCCAGACGCCCGACAGCCTCCAAAATCTTTTTCACCTTGTCCTTTTCCGCTGTCGCCAGATATTCCGAGTTGGTGCGGGGATAGGTAACATATCCCTCTTCATACAGCTTCTGCACAATGGCCAAGCTGTCCGGCATGGCCATTTTATAGGTCTTTCCTAGCATATTCTGCAGCTTGGTCAGCGAATACAGCTTACCCGGATTCAGCTTGTCCTTTTTCTTCTTGACGCCGACGACGACGGCTCCCGCCGCATTATAAGCGTCGCACAGCTGCTGTGCTTTTTCTCGCTGATTTTTATCAAACTTCTGCTTGGACTGCAATTCGATCGGTTCTCCATTGGTTTCCGCTTTGCTCACCAAGGCGTAATATATATCGGGAACGAAATTCTTGATGGCCATATCCCGGTCATAAATCGCCTTGACAATCGGGACGATAACCCGGCCGACCCGCAGCAGAGTGCCGGTTTTCAGGGTGGCGTACCGGGTCAGATTCACGCCGTACAGCCAGTCGATAAAGGTTCGCGCATAGCCTTCGTACGCGAGATTGTTATACGCCTCCTCGTCTTTCATCTCCGTGAGCGCCTTGTTGATGGTTTCCGCCGTTTGATCCGGCAGCCACAGGCGTTTATGGCTTTTGCCCGCGCGTTCCGCCTTACTGGCAAAGGCGTGATCCACGATGATGCGGATGATGATTTCGCCTTCTCTATCGGCGTCTCCCGCATTAACGATGGTATCCACATCCGGCCGGTTGCACAGCGCTTTAATGATCTCAAATTGCCGGACAACGCCGCTATCCACCTGTTTGTCGCTGCCCTTACGCAGCACGAACTTATACTTTTTGGGGAAGCAGGGCAGATTGTCCATCGTCCAATGGCGGCATTCCTGCGGGGCGGGATTGTAGTCCTCGATATCCGCCAGGGAAAATAGATGGCCAAACGCCCAGGTAACGATATACTGGGCACCTTCATAATACCCGTCCCGTTTCTTCATGCCCCCGATGGCCGCCGTTATATTCCGGGCCAGGCTCGGTTTTTCCGCAAGTATCAGTATCATATGGCAATCGCTACATCCTTTTATCCGAGATAGTCGTTGTTACTTATCATAACACATAATCTTCCAGAAGTCGATCGACCGTGCCGCCCGGTATGTCAGCCGCGTTGCCTCTTTCCTATCGGTTCGTCTGATTTTGTAAATTTCCCCTTTAACGTCGACAATTTTTGGGTTTTATGGCACCCGCCTGCACAGCACAGAATCTGTCTGATTCCGTCCGCCTTTCGTTTTGGGGGCAAGTCTCGTCTTTTACGGAATCTTCCGCCTCTATTTACTTGACTTCCTATGATAGCGGGAACTCATCCACATATTATCTGAGCGCCTTTGACAAGAATGGAAAAAAGAATTGGGAGATAAAAACACAGACGGATGGCCGGATATATGCGCTGCGAGACGGAAGGTTTTTTTATGCATCGAAAAACGGGGAGGTTGCCGCCTACAATGAGCGGGGAACGCTTCTTTGGAAAACGACATTGGCTCTAGACGAATTCTCGAATTCCAATTTTTTATTAACGGCGAGCGGTGCATTGCTGGTAAATTTGCAATCATCCCCCGATCCGGCGACGGTTTATTGCCAAATCAGCATAGAAGGCACAAAAACCATTTTGCCTGAAATCAAGGGTCTTACCACCTGCTATACCTTCAATTATCCCTTGGGGGGCTACATCACCGTGGGGTATACCGGCGACCAATGGGCCATCAGCCGGATTCGCGATGATTTTTCAGTGGAATGGACGTATAGCGGCGAGACACATGAGGATAACTTTTCCATTCAGGACATTTCGCCAAACGGCAGCGTTCTTTTCAGCGGAAACACGACTGGCTCGATCAGCACGTTTTTGAAGGAGCTCGATCCCGCAGGCCAGGTGGTGAAAAGCGCGGCTTATCGAAACCCGCAGATCGTGGCGGCTTATTTTCAGGATCAAATCGTCGCCGCGGCGGATAAACTGGGGGTTCTAGAAGCGGATTTTACCCTCAAGGCCACATATGATTTCTGTTTGTACCCAAAAATCAAGATCCTGGAGGACTCTTTTTTTGTTTACAGTCCGGGTTCTTACAGCCGCGGTGCTTCTGTGACCTATGACGGGTATTGTAAACAATACGATAAAACCAACCGGCCGGTATTCGGCCAGGTTTTCGAGGCTTCGGATCAATTTTTTGAAATCGGAGAAAACGGCAAGCGCTATTACAGGAAATAGCGCCGCCGCTCAAAAAATTGACACCTCTCCCCCGGAGGCCTATAATAGAAACGGAAATCGACAGCAGCGCATGGATGCGCTCCGCCTGTTTGTACCATAAAGGAGAGACTACGGCTCTTTCGAACGACGCCGAAGAGTTTTGCCGCCACATCTGGTATCAATAAAAAGTGTTGGCAGAAAGGGGACGAAGCACTGTATACGGCGAAGCAAGGCGGGAAAAACACCATTTACTTTGTGCCTTAAGAACTTGAATTTGGAGGCTCTCAATATGTCCCAGACAACCAAGAGAGCGCTGGAAGCTTCCCTGAAAAATCTCATGCTCCAAAAGCCGCTCGACAAAATCACCATCAATGACATTGCGGAAGACTGCGGTATCAGCCGCATGACCTTTTACTACCATTTCAAGGATATCTACGATCTCGTGGAATGGTCGTGTGTAGAGGATGCCTCCAAGGCGCTGGAGGGGAAAAAGACCTATGACACCTGGCAACAGGGATTTCTGCAGATATTGGAAGCGGTTATTGCCAACAAGCCGTTTATCCTCAATGTGTATCACTCCGTCAGCCGCGAGCAGGTGGAGATTTACCTGTATAAGCTCACCTACGATTTACTGATCGGCGTCGTGGAGGAAAAATCCGTTGGCATGTCTGTCCGGGAGGAGGATAAGCGCTTCATCGCGGATTTTTATAAATTCGCTTTTGTCGGACTAATTCTGGACTGGATCCGCAACGGTATGAAAGACGATCCGCAGCTTCTGACCGATCGATTGGCCTCCCTGGTGCGCGGCAACATCACCTCCGCGCTGAACCATTACCGCACCGACAAGCCTTTATCAAAAGAACCAGAATGATTAAAAATTGGACAGTTCCCGCGCTCTGATGAAAGTTTCATCAGAGCGTTTGTTTTGTTTATGGCAGACGGCCGCCTTCTGCGCTAGAATGATGACAGAATCCAAAAAACAAACGGAGGTCATGGATTATGTATTATTCCAGCGGAAACTACGAAGCGTTTGCCCGTCCAGAGAAGCCTCAAGGCGTCGACCATAAATCCGCGTATATCGTGGGCTCCGGTCTCGCCGCGCTGGCCGCCGCCTGCTTTCTTGTCCGGGACGGACAGATGAAGGGCGAACATATTCATATTCTTGAAAAGGATATGATTCCGGGCGGAGCCTGCGACGGTTTTCTGTATGAAAACCTGGGGTATGTTATGCGGGGCGGACGGGAGATGGACAACCACTTCGAATGCATGTGGGATCTGTTCCGTTCGATTCCGTCTATCGAAACCGAGGGAGTAAGCGTTCTCGACGAATACTATTGGCTCAACAAAAAAGATCCGAATTACTCCCTGATGCGTGCAACAGTCCGGCAGGGAGAAGATGCCCATACCGACAAGAAATTCGGACTATCGGATAAGGGCGCCTTGGAAATCATGCGCCTGTTCTTTACACCGGATGAAGACCTGTACGACAAGCGCATCGACGAATACTTCAGCGATGAGGTGTTGAACTCCAATTTCTGGCTGTATTGGCGGACCATGTTCGCTTTCGAGAACTGGCATTCCGCCCTGGAAATGAAGCTATACATCAAACGGTTTATCCATCATGTGGGCGGTCTCCCCGACTTCACGGCGCTGCGGTTCACCAAATACAATCAGTATGAATCCATGATCCTGCCGATGATCCGCTATTTGGAAAATCACGGCGTGCAATTTCACTACGGCACCAAGGTCGTCAATGTGGAATTCGACATACAGGGAGAACGGAAAATGGCCAGACACATTCGGATCCTCCGCGACGGCAAAGAGGAAACCATCAGCCTGACGGAAAACGATCTCGTTTTTATTACCAACGGCGGCTGCGTGGAGAACTCCTCTCTCGGCAGCCAGAACGAGCCGGCGGCCTTCCACACGGAAATCAAAGAAGGCGGCGGCTGGGACATGTGGCGCAAAATCGCCGCGCAGGATCCATCCTTCGGTCGCCCGGATAAATTCTGCCGCGATCCGGAACAAAGCAATTGGATGAGCGCCACGGTCACGACGTTGGATGACAAAATTCCGCCGTATATCCAGCGGATTTGCCAGCGGGATCCCTTCTCCGGCAAGGTGGTGACCGGAGGCATCGTCACCGCCAAAGATTCCAACTGGCTGCTCAGCTGGACCTTCAACCGGCAGCCCCAGTTCCATTCGCAGCCCAAAGGACAGCTGGTGGGCTGGATTTACGGGCTGTTCAGCGATAAGCCAGGCAACTACGTCAAAAAGGCCATGCGGGAGTGCACTGGTAAGGAAATCTGCATGGAATGGCTGTACCATATGGGCGTGCCGGAAAGCGAAATACCGGATCTTGCTGAAAGCAGCGCCAACACTATCCCCTGTATGATGCCGTATATCACCGCTTTCTTCATGCCCCGGGCTAAAGGCGATCGCCCACTTGTCGTGCCCGAGGGCTCCGTGAACTTCGCCTTCCTCGGCCAGTTTGCCGAAACCGCGCGCGATACCATCTTCACAACCGAGTACTCGATCCGCACCGGCATGGAAGCTGTATACACCCTGCTAAACATCGATCGCGGCGTACCGGAGGTGTGGGGCAGCGTATACGACATCCGGGATTTGCTCAATTCCACCGTACAGCTGCGCGATGGAAAGCCCATCACCGATATGGACCTTGGCTTCATCGATAAGCTGGTTTTAAAGGAAATGCTGAAAAAGGTGGATGGTACGGATATCGGAAAACTTCTCCGGGAACATCACGTCGTGTAAACAAACAATCGCCGTCTCCAGATGGAGGCGGCGATTTCTTATAAAAAAAGGATTGACAGAGGCATTGAAACGCCTTATAATGTTAGCATCCTAACAAAAGGAGGGATATACTAGTGGAACATTCCATTGGGCTTACCATTCGGACGCTCTCCAATTTGCTCAAGCGACGGATGTTTGAAACCCATCCGTCTCCTGGCGGCCCTCCCCCGACCAAAATGCATGCGGAAATCATTGATTTTCTCTATCAGAACCGGGAAAGCGTCATTTTTCAGCGGGATCTCGAAGCACACTTTTCCATTCGGCGTTCCACCGCCTCCGGGCTTTTGCGGCTGATGGAGGAACGGGGCATTGTGTATCGTGAAAGCGTGGCGGAGGATGCCCGGCTAAAAAGGGTGGCCCTGACGGACAGCGCGGTGGCTATTCATGAAAAGGTCCGGGAACAAATCGCGGAAACAGAGGCCTTGATGGCGCGCGGCATTCCGGCGCGGGATTTGCAAATCTTTTTTGACGTAGCGGAAAAAATCAAACAAAATTTGTCGTAACCTCTTTTTTCTAAAAAGAGGTTATTTGCCAAAGCAAACTGTTAGGCAACTGACTGATAGCCTACTAACATAATGGAGGTACTGTGTATGATAAAACGACTGGCAAGTTGTGTGAGGGAATTCAAGCGGGATTCGATACTGGCCCCTCTCTGCGTGACGATGGAAGTGGTCATGGAAGTGGTCATTCCTCTGTTGATGGCCCGGCTCATTGACAACGGCATCAACGCCGGAAATATGCCGTATTTAATAAAAATGGGCATATTCCTGGCCTTGTCGGCGGGTATATCCATGCTGTTTGGTGCGCTGTCGGGACGCTTTGCGGCCCGCGCTTCGGCGGGATTCGCCCGGAATCTCCGGCACGATCTATATGAGAAGGTGCAGACGTTTTCTTTTGCAAATATCGATAAATTCTCCAGCGCCGGTATCGTCACGCGGCTGACCACCGACGTCACCAATCTGCAAAACGCCTACCAGATGATTATCCGGGTAGCGGTGCGGGCGCCGGTAATGCTGCTGTTCTCACTGGGCATGGCGTTTTCCATCAGCGCGCGGCTGTCGCTGGTATTTCTGTGCGTGATCCCTGTGCTAGGGCTAGGCCTGTTCTTATTGGCGCGCAAAGCGCATCCGATTTTCGAACGGGTATTTTTGACCTACGATAAGCTGAACAATGTCGTTCAAGAAAATCTGCGGGGGATCCGGGTGGTGAAATCCTTTGTGCGGGAAGACCACGAAATTGAAAAATTCGGCGAGGTTTCGGACACGATATACCGGGATTTCAGCCGTGCGGAAAAAACAGTGGCCTGTAACATGCCGCTGATGCAGCTGTGCCTGTACACCTGCATGCTGCTAATCTCCTGGATTGGCGCCAAGCTGATTGTGGGATCCAGCATGACGACAGGCCAGCTGGTCAGCCTGATCTCTTACGCCATGCAGATTTTGATGAGTCTGATGATGTTGTCCATGATTCTGGTGATGGTGACGATAGCCCGCACCTCCGCCGAGCGGACGGCCGAGCTGCTGGACGAGGACAGCAGCCTGCAAAACCCCGCCGCGCCGATTACCCATGTACAGGATGGGGCGGTGGCCTTCGAAGGCGTTTCCTTCAGCTACAGCAGCGATATGGAAAAGCTGTGCCTGCGGGATGTGAGCTTTTCGATCCCATCTGGCCATACGGTGGGAATCCTGGGCGGAACAGGCAGCTCCAAATCTACCCTGGTGCAGCTAATTCCTCGTCTCTACGACGCCACCAGCGGGCGTGTGCTGGTCGGCGGGGTGGATGTGCGCGCGTACGATATGGAAAGCCTGCGGGAGAACGTGGCCATGGTCCTGCAAAAAAACGAACTGTTTTCCGGCACGATCCGGGAGAATCTGCTGTGGGGCAACGAGAACGCCACGGATGAAGAACTGGTGTGGGCCTGCCGGCTCGCCCAGGCGGACGATTTCATCCGCGCCTTCCCCGACGGGTATGACACGCATATCGAGCAAGGCGGCGCCAATGTGTCAGGCGGCCAGAAGCAGCGTCTTTGCATTGCGCGCGCCCTGCTGAAGCGCCCGAAAATTCTGATTCTGGACGATTCCACCAGCGCCGTGGACACCCGCACCGATGCCCTCATCCGCCAGGCTTTCCGCAGCGAGCTGCCGGACACCACCAAATTCATTATCGCGCAACGGGTATCCTCCATACAGGACGCCGATACCATCCTGGTGCTGGACAACGGCGCCATTAATGGCATCGGCACACACGAACAGCTGCTGCAAACTAACCGCATTTACCAGGAAGTCTTTACTTCTCAAACGAAAGGAGAGCAGATGCATGCCTAAAATTCCTATGGATGGTAAGGCGGCCAAAAGGCTGCTGGGCTATGTTTGGAAAGGCCATAAAGGGCAGCTGATCGCCGTGCTCATCTGCATTCTGGTCAGCGCGATAACCGGCGTGGCCGGTTCCTTATTCACCCAGCGGCTGATCGACGATTACATCACGCCGCTGCTCCTCTCCCCTTCTCCGGTATTCACAGGACTGCTCCAGGCCATTCTGGTGATGGCGGTGGTTTATTTGGCGGGAACGCTGGCGGCATTCGCTTATAATCGCATCATGGTGTCGGTTTCCCAAGGGGTTCTCAAGCAAATCCGCGACGGGCTGTTCGCCAGGATGCAGGCGCTGCCTATCCGCTATTTCGACACCCATAGTCACGGCGATATTATGAGCGTTTACACCAACGATACCGATACGCTCCGGCAGGCGGTTTCCCAAAGCCTGCCCCAAATGTTCAGCGCCGTCATCACCGTGGTGGCCGTGTTCATCGCCATGATAACCACCAGCATCCCGCTGACGGTTCTGGTGCTGCTCTGTGTGGCAGGTATGCTGCTGGTCAGCCGGAAGGTGGCGGGAAAAAGCCGCCGGTACTTCATCCGCCAGCAGGCTTCTCTGGGGTCGCTCAACGGATACATCGAAGAGATGGTTCACGGCCAGAAAGTTATCAAAGTGTTCTGTCATGAAGAAAAAGCCAAAGAGGAGTTCGACAGGCTTAACGGTGAGCTGTTCGAGGACGCCGACGCCGCCAATAAATACGCCAACATTCTCATGCCGATTATGGGAAACATGGGCCACCTCCAGTATGTACTGGTCGCCGTCGTAGGCGGCGCGCTGGCCCTGTCCGGCATCAGCTCGCTGACGCTGGGGGCTATCGCGGCCTTCCTGCAGCTTTCCAGAAGCTTCTCTCAGCCCATTTCCCAGATGTCTCAGCAGTTCAATTCCGTGGTCATGGCGCTGGCGGGCGCAGGCCGCATTTTCGCCCTTATGGACGAGGAACCGGAAACGGACGAAGGCTATGTCTCTCTCGTCAACGCCCGCGAGGAAAACGGCGTACTCTGTGAAACGGAAGAACATACCGGCTTATGGGCCTGGAAGCACCCTCACGGCGATGGGTCGGTTACTTACACGAAATTGACTGGAGATGTCCGTTTCTTCGACGTGGACTTTGCCTATGAAGAGGACAAAACCGTGCTGCACGGGGTCACCCTGTATGCCGAACCGGGGCAAAAGGTGGCCTTGGTCGGCGCGACTGGCGCCGGGAAGACCACCATCACCAATCTTCTCAACCGCTTCTACGACATTGCGGACGGAAAAATCCGATACGACGGGATTAACATCAATAAAATCCACAAGAGCGACCTACGACGTTCGCTGGGCATCGTGCTGCAGGATACCAATTTATTCACCGGCACCGTGGCGGAAAACATCCGTTACGGCAAGCCGGACGCCACCGATGAGGAGGTGAGGGCTGCGGCCAGGCTGGCCAATGCTGACGGGTTTATCGAGCGGCTTCCCGAAGGATACAACACCATGCTGAACGGCGCGGGAGCTGGGCTGTCGCAAGGGCAGCGGCAGCTGCTGTCCATTGCCAGGGCGGCCATCGCCGATCCGCCGGTTATGATCCTCGACGAGGCCACCTCCAGCATCGACACACGCACGGAAGCCATCGTTCAGAAGGGCATGGACGGTCTGATGAAGGGCCGCACGGTGTTTGTCATCGCCCACCGGCTGTCCACCGTTCAAAACGCCGACGCCATTCTGGTGTTGGATCACGGCGAGGTAATTGAGCGAGGCAGTCACGACAGTCTGATCCAGGAAAAGGGCGTCTACTACCGGCTGTATACCGGCGCGTTTGAGCTGGAATAAACACCAAAGGCCTGCCGCGCATGCGGCAGGCCTCAGCTTGTCAAAGAAGCCCCGGAGAATTCTCCGGGGCTTTACGCTTTACAGGGAATCGAACGTGGCTTCGTCCAGCTTTTGAATAACCATTTGCGTAATGTCATCGAAAACCGAGTGAAACGGGCAGGCCGTCACCGAAGAGCAATTACAGGCATAGCCATTGTCCACACACCGGCTGAACCGATAGGGGCCTTCCACCGCCTCGATCACCTGGCGCAGGGTGATGGACGAGGCGGGACGACTCAGCGTGTACCCGCCGTGGGCGCCTTTGAACGATTGAACAATATCGGCCGCCACGAGCTTTCGCATGATTTTCAGAGTAAACCGCAGGGAAACACAGGTACTGTCGGCAATGCTCTGGGCGTCCCGCCGCTCATTCGACTGGGCAAGATACTGCACAATCCGCACGGCATAATCGGATTCCAGATTGATGTGCATAACGGCTCTCCTTTAATCCAGGAAATCTTTCAGCTTTTTGCTGCGGCTGGGATGACGAAGCTTCCGCAAGGCTTTGGCTTCAATCTGACGAATCCGTTCCCGGGTGACATCAAACTCCTTGCCCACCTCTTCCAGGGTACGGGGGCGGCCATCCTCCAGTCCAAAACGCAGCCGCAACACCTTCTCTTCCCGCGTCGTCAGGGTGGAGAGCACCTCACCCAGCTGTTCCTTCAGCAAGGTATGGGAAGCGGCGTCCGCCGGCGCTGGCGCCTCATCATCGGGAATAAAATCCCCCAGATGGCTGTCTTCCTCTTCGCCGATAGGGGTTTCCAGGGACACCGGCTCCTGGGCCACCCGCATAATTTCGCGCACCTTATCCACCGGCATATCCAGCTCGTTGGCGATTTCCTCCGCCACCGGCTCATGCCCGTTCTTATGCAGCAGCTGGCTGGACACCTTTTTCACTTTATTGATGGTTTCGACCATATGGACGGGGATGCGGATGGTACGGGCCTGATCGGCGATAGCACGGGTAATCGCCTGCCGAATCCACCAAGTCGCGTATGTCGAAAATTTGAACCCCTTGGTATAGTCGAACTTCTCCACGGCCTTGATAAGGCCCAAATTCCCCTCCTGAATCAAATCCAGGAATTGCATGCCGCGGCCCACGTAACGCTTGGCGATGCTGACCACCAACCGCAGATTGGCCTCGGACAGGCGCTTTTTCGCATACTCGTCCCCGTCAATGATCCGCATGGCGAGATCGATCTCCTCCTCGGGAGACAAAAGCGGCACGCGGCCAATCTCCTTGAGATAGACCTTTACCGGGTCGTCAATGGCAATACCTTCCGCAACCGCTACCGGTTCGGCGGTGTCCCCCTCCGCCGCGTCCAGAACGAAATCCAAGTCAGCGAAAGCCGCCGTTTCGAAGTCGTCAATGATTTCGATATTTTGGCTTTCCAGCTGCTCGTACAGCTTATCCATCTGATCGGGATCGAAATCGAAATCCTCCATAGCGTCCATGATTTCCTGCGTGGTCAGCTTTCCCTTGGCTTTGCCAAGCTCCACCAAATCATGGATTTGCAGCTTTTTATCCTTTTTCGCAGCAGGGGCTTCCGCCGTTTCCATTGGCTCCTGTTCCGCTTCAGCAGCCGCGCCGGCGGCCTCCTCCGTCAGGATTTCAGGTGTTTCCAGTTCTTTTTTGCTCATGTTTTCCAATCCTTCCAGCCGTCCGCTGCGCGGCGGCACACCATTTGAACCTAATACGGTTTCTTACTTTTTCAAATCCCGCATGGCGGCCAATATTTCGTGGATTTTATCCTCCGGCATGTCGGCAGGATTCTCCAGACCGCGCAGGCTATATTCCTCGCGGATGATATCCGCGTAACCCCGGGCTTCCGCAAGAGAAGCTTCTCTCTCCTTCGCGTCCCGCACCATGCGGGACATGTACGCCATTTCATCCTCCGAATAGTCGGCGGAAAGAAAGGCCAGTTCCACCAGCAGTCCATTCTTGTGGCGTTCAATCAGCTGCCGATACAGCCGCCGATTGAAATCGGTCACCATATGCTCGGGCGGAAGCCGTTCCGCCATCGGGCCGATAAAATCTGGATTCAGCAGCAACAGCCCCAGCAATCCTTCTTCTGCGCTGACGGCTCGCAGATGCTTCTCCGCGCCGGGATTCACCTTGCGGATAGTATTCTCCGTCTGCCGCACAATTTGCGACAGCTGCCTGTCTTTTTGCTGTTTTCGCTTTTTTTCCACCGAATAATTGACCTGTTGAAGGATGGCATCCTTCGAAACAGCAAGTTCCGCGGCCAATTTACCGGCATACACGTCCCTCTCAATGGGGCTGCCGAGACCGGCCAACAAATCCGCAGCTTCCCGCAGATAGGCCACCTGACCGTCCGCCGTACCCAGCATATGGCGACGCCCCAGCTCCATCAGTTGGTATTCCACGTCGTTTGCCGAGCGTTCCAGCAGCAGACGAAACCTTTCCGGTCCGTTTTTCTTGATGAATTCATCGGGATCCTTCCCATCCGGAATGGACACGACCCGGATATGTACACCATTGCTCCGCAATAGGCTAATAGCCCGCTGCGTGCCCTTCTGACCCGCGGAATCCGCGTCGAATATCAAGGTGGCTTCATCTGCGTAGCGGGCCACCAGCCGGGCATGGTCGGCCGTAAACGATGTACCCAAGGCTGCCACGGCATTGCCGAAGCCCGCCTGGTGCAGGGCGATAACATCCATATAGCCCTCGCAGAGAATCAGCTGCCGGTTGTTGGCCGCTTTTGCAAAATTCAGGGCGAACAGGTTGTTGGTCTTCTTAAAGACCAAGGTGTCGGACGAATTGAGATATTTCGGTTTGGAATCGTCCAGAACCCGGCCGCCGAATGCGATGACATTGCCCCGAATATCGATAATGGGAATCATGACGCGGTTTCGAAATATATCGTACAGACTGCCCGTACCCGGAGAACGGGAGCTGCGTTTCGCCAGAAAAGCGGCAACCAGCTCTTCGTCGTTGAAGCCCTTCTTACGCAGAGCGTCCCGAAGCGTTTGATAGCTATCCGGCGCAAAACCCAGGCCAAAACGGCGAATCGTATGATCCGTGTAGCCGCGGCTGTGGTAATAGTCCAGGCCGACTTTCCCTTCCGGCCCATAGAGCCAGGTGTGAAACAGCCGCGCGGCCTCTCGATTCGCCTCCAGGACACGGGTACGCAGACGGGAGGTGGCGTCGTTTACATCGTTTTCCGGCATTTTCATTCCGGCCCGATCCGCTAAAAAGCGTACTGCATCGATGTAGTCGAGATTTTCTATTCTTTTGATAAACGTGATGACGTCTCCGCCCGCTCCGCAGCCGAAGCAATAAAACGAGGAGGTTTCCGGATACAGTGTGAACGAGGGGGTTTTCTCCCCATGAAAAGGACAAAGTCCCACCAGATTTCTTCCCCGCCGTTTCATATTTACATAGGAGGAAACCACGCTCTCAATATCGCTGCGCGCCATCAGTTCCTGCAAAAAGCTGTCCGGCAAGGGCATGAGCGTCACCTCCCCGTTAAATTTTCAATCGCTCATTTGAGTTGAATCGACCAGCTTCGCGGGATAAACAACGTATGATAGATTTCCAGGGCATAATTGTCGGTCATGCCGGCAATATAGTCGCAGACGGCCCTTGGGGCCCCCTCCGCTTCCCGAATAGCGGCAAACTCGTCGGGAAGCTGCCCGGGATTATGGATATAGTAGTCAAACATACGACTGACAAGCCCATCCACTTTACTTTCTTCACTTTTGGCTACCGGATTGCGATAGAGCGCCTCAAACATGAAGGTGTGCAGCTGCTGAAAGTAAATCTCGGTTTCGGGATCCATCCGGATATCGTCTCCGCTGTTCTCGACGATGGCGGTAACCAGCGTATCGATGCGGGTGGTGCGGCGGTCCCCCAGCGCTTCCCGGATGGCGGGCGGAACATCCTCCTCCGACAGGACGCCGGCCCGGATGGCGTCGTCAATATCGTGATTGATATAGGCCACCCGATCGGCCAGGCGAACGATTCGCCCCTCCAGGGTCTGGGCCGGTTCGCCTGAGGTATGCCGTTCGATACCGTTGCGAACCTCATAGGTAAGATTCAGGCCCCGGCCGTCATTTTCAAGACGCTCCACCACGCGGACGCTTTGCTCATAATGGCGGAAACCGCCATCCATCACAGCGTTCAGCGCCCTCTCTCCCGCGTGGCCGAAGGGCGTATGGCCGAGATCATGGGCCAGAGAAATCGCCTCGGTCAAATCCTCGTTCAGCTGCAGGGCGCGGGCAATGGTGCGGGCAATCTGAGAGACCTCCAGCGTATGCGTCAAACGCGTCCGGTAATGGTCGCCTTCCGGAGACAAAAACACCTGCGTTTTGTGCTTGAGCCGGCGGAACGATTTGCAATGCAGCACCCGATCGCGATCCCTCTGAAACGCGGTACGGTAATTGCAGGGGAGTTCCTCCCTGTCCCGCCCCTTGGAACGGGACGCCAAGGCGGCATAGGGAGACAATATCTGTTCCTCGATTTGTTCGTAGCGTTCCCGAGCCTGCATAGGGCACCTCCTTGCACGACAGTGTGTCATAACGGCGCTTCTATACATGTTATACGGCAAATCGGACGTTCATTCCTGCTTGTCCGCAGAATTCTTTTATCTCTTACCGGTTTTGTCCCGTTTTTTTCGACTCAAATGAAAAATATCGCCGTTCTTCGACAGCAAGCGACAACGCGCCCGCGCTTTTCTCCGTCAGAGCCGCCTGCAAAGGTTCGGTTTGCTCCAACGGCAGATGAAAGGCCAATTCCACCGTATCGGTAAAAATCGTATCGTCCAGCACGCCCCCCTGTTCCGCGATGAGCGGCGCGACCCAGCCATATTGGCCATAGCTACAGCTGAGGCGCACAATATCGCAAAGACGCATAACCTGCAAACCGCCGGCGGCAACCGCCAGCGAGGCACCGTGAGAATAGGCGCGCACCAGCCCGCCGCCGCCCAGCAGAATACCACCGAAATATCGAGTGACAACCACGACGCAGTCGGATAGCGCTTCCTTAAGCAACACATCCAGAACCGGCATGCCGGCGGTTCCCTGCGGCTCTCCGTCGTCGGAATACCGGCGGATGCCCCCCTGCCGCAAGACATAGGCATAGACATGATGCGTGGCATCCCAATGCGCCTTTTTTCTTTTGGCTACAAATGCCAGAGCGTCTTCTTCCGTCTGAACGGGACATATAGCGCCAATGAAGCGGGAACGGCGTTCCACGAAGGCGTCCTCCGCCTCTCTGGCAGCTGTTTGATAACCGGCGTCCATAGCACTCCCTCCTTGTCCGCATCGCATGATAAAAACGGCGCCGGTAAAGCGGCGCGTCATTAGCGGAGAATCCAAGCTGAGGTTCGCCGCTTTGCAAGAAATGGCTCAGCGGAACAGGTTCCGCTGAGCCATTTCTTCTAAATAGGTGCGCACCTAAATCCGGCGCCGTTTTGTGTCCGCTGCTTATTTCTCGTTCTTCAAACCGAAACGCCGGTTGAACCGATCCACACGGCCGCCAGCGTCCACCAGCTTCTGTTTGCCGGTGAAAAACGGATGGCATTTGGAGCAAATTTCCACGCGGATATTCTCTTTAGTGGAACCCGTCGCAATAACCTCGCCACACGCACACGTGATCGTGGTCTGGTTATACTTGGGATGGATACCCTCTTTCATTCCTGTCACCTCTTTCGGAAAACCAATGCAATAACATTAAGACTATAGCATATCTCGTCCAAAAATGCAAGTTGTTTTTTATAAAAAATTCGATTTACAAATTCACTCGATTATTATGCTGCAGAGGCAGCCCCTCTTTATAAATATGGGAGGTGTCGGAAAGGCACAGGCACTGAGGAGCGGTCACCCCGTTCGGATAATTCCGAAATTCCAGAATGGTAATACTGGAATGGGTAATATCAAAGCCCGACCAAAACAGCATGGGCGGCACCTGCAGCAGATGGGACAGCCAGGTGGTTCCGAACCCCTGGTGACAGAAAACCGCTACCCGCTCCTCACTGGGATTCACCATGCGATATACACGCCCTTCGCGGCGATAGCCCAGCTTCTCCAGAAACCTATCGGATTCCCGGACAATGCGGGCGTATCCCTCCCGGGCATTCGTCCCCCGAAAGCAGGGGGAATCGTACCAGTCCTCACGGATGGGATTGTCCTGCATCATTACCGTATTCTGTACATGAAAAGCCCACGTCCTTCTTCCCTGCTCATTCGTCACCGACAAGTCTTGCCAAGCCGCGTTTTCGCTGGTCCATTCTTCAATTTGGCAATCCAAGCCCAGCAGCTCGCAGGTGGGCTTCGCCGTCTGCTGCGCCCGAACCAAGGGAGAGGCGAAAATTTTATCCAGGCCATGAACAGCCAGACGCTTCGCAAGAGCCGCCGCCTGAAGATGTCCTTTTGGGGTCAGAGAGTCGGGATCGTAAATTGGGTCGCCATGTCGGATAATATACAGCAGCACATCCGTCTCTCCTTTCAGAAAAATCAACCGAAGGGGCAACTGTCCAGAACAACAATTTGATATCCCGGGTAGGTCAGTGTCTCCACACGGTTATCCAACGCACCGTCCCCTGATGCCAATTGGCTGTATTCCCAATCGGTCAGCAGCAGAAAATAGGTCTGAAGTTCCGGCTGCGGCTTGAACCAAGTTGATTGACTTTGATAGGGGTTAGGGGCGATTTCCCCCGTTTCATCTATATCGATATTTCGAACCTTCACTTTGGAATCGCTCAAAACCGTGATCGCCTGGGCGTTCCAGAAGGTAGCATAGCCATAGGTCATGCCGTTAGCCTCCAGAAAGGAGGAAACGCCTTGCAGCCCCTCGTCCTTTTTATAATCGTGCGGCATGGAAAGAATGGTGGTCAGCACGATGAGACAGGCCAAGAAGGCCGGCGCCAAAGTCAGAAAACCAATCCGAGGTGCGCCAGACTCCATCACCAACCAGCGGCTGAACGCCACCAGGAGTAAGATGGAGGAGGCGACGATCGGGCTCAGCCTCCAGTTGGCGGCCGACAGACTGCCGAACACATACGCCATCATGATCAGCGCCGTGAGCGTCCAATGCGCGATCAGCAAAATTTTCATATACCGCTGGGTATACCGCCGATAGCACAGCGTCGTCGCCACTGGAACCAGCAGCAGAAGGATGGCAAACCCAATGCGCACCAGATTCCGAATACCGTCGAAATCGGCGAGCGGCTCTCCCCCGGCCACATCGACGCCCAGCAGCGTCAGCCAATGCGGCAGAAACCCCCGCAGATTATCCATCCATTTATCCGGCCCGCTGAAGGTGGAATACGCGTCAAAATACCCTTGTGTCAATCCGCTTTTCAGCAAACCGCCTACCAGGCAGCCGGCACAGGCTGCCAACAGCAGCGCCCCGGCATAACCAGCTGTGAAACGGTTCTGCCGCGAGCACCAAGAGGATTTGGTGTCAAAAAAGCGCTCCCCCAAGATTCCCACCAACAACGGGAAAGCAAAAATGGTCAACGCCTGCAAACCATTTGTCGAACAGAGGAACATCCATAGCAGGCTGAAAGCCGCCGGGATCAACGCCTGCCGGGTAAACAGCCCCCCCGGCGCTTCCATAGCGTTTAGGGTGGAAAACGCCAGTGCCAGTCCCACCAGGAGAAACAGGATACCGAGACTGTAATAAATGATATGCCCCCAAAATATTTCCCGCAGCTTTTCACTTGAGGACAACAGCAGCAACAACGCGGTCACCATTATCGCGGCCCAGCTCATGGACCACTTCATGGAGCGGCAAAAACACACGGCCGCCGTCACAAACAGCGCTAGAAACAGCAGCATCCCGATGGCGTGGGTGGTTGTCGACACACCAAATAGACCGATAAAGGGCTGCATCAGCAATTGACCGCCAAACGGAAGCAAGCAGGCATATGTAAAATCCGCATTAAAAAGACCGCCGGCGTCATAACCAGCCTGCGCCCAAAGGATGGTGTCGGTGCAGTCGGAGTGAAAATATCCCCAGGCCGGGAACAGAATAAAATAGCCGATGAGCGAGACGCCCAACAAGATGATCAGACAGGCCAACAAATTGGGCAGAGTCAGCAGACGCTTACCCGTTTCACTTCTCTTCATGATAGGCTTTCTCCGTATTGACATTCCAAAGGTTCTGCCGCGAGCTATCGCCCGTCAAGATACAGCGCACCGCTTCAAAGGAGGTTGCCATGGAATGATCCATGTTGTTGTACCGATGCTGTCCATTCCGGCCCACGCAGTACAAGTTTTCGATGCCGTCCAGATAGTCGCGAAGCTCATCGATCTGTGCATAGGTATCAAAATAAGCGGGATAGGCTTTGAGGATGCGCTCCCGGTGGGAGTCAAGCACATCCTCGGCCTGGGTCAGAATCCCCATGGAAATCAGTTCTTTGATAGCGAAGGCTACACAGTCCTCTTCCGGCATACGCCAAAAATCGTCGCCCTCTTCACAGAAATACTCCAAGCCAATCCATACGGTATGCTCCGGATCCTTGACTAAATAAGGCGACCAGTTATTGAAGATTTGGATACGCCCCAGCTTTACGCCGGTATCTTGAACGTATATCCAGCAATCGGGAACAATGTTTCCCAAGGTGGGGATGGCGGTCTTGTTCTCCAAATTGAGTTTGTTAACCAAAAGGCCCACTGTAACAAAATCGCGGTAAGGCAGCCCGGAGGCAACGCGCTGAATCGTATCCGGTACGGCATCCCCCAAGCCTGCCACCAAATCTTTGATGGGCATGGACGAGATGACGAAGTCCCCTTCAATCTCCATCGGCTTTCCGTCATGCTCATAGACGACGCCGGAAATCCGGTTATCTTTCCTGGTAAGAGACGTTACCTGGCAGTTCTTCAGCAGGCGGCCGCCCTTGGCTTCAATCTCGGCCGCCACGGTTTCCCACAATTGTCCGGGGCCGAATTTGGGATAGATAAATTCCTCAATCAGCGAGGTCTCCACCTGTCTATTTTTGGATTTCGGAAGGATTTTCGAACACATGTCCTTGATGACCGCGGAAACCGACAGCCCCTTTACCCGCTGCGCGCCCCATTCGGCGGAAATATCCCGCGGATGCCGTCCCCACAGCTTTTCCGTGTATCCTTCGAAAAACATGCTGTACAGCACCCGGCCAAACCGGTTTATGTAAAAGTTCTCCAGGGAATCTTCCGGCAGCTTGCGAAACAAGGAATGCAGATAGCTGAAGCCAGCTTTAACCGTCTGCCGGAACCCCATATTCCGAAATGTCTGGGGTTTCATGCTGATAGGATAATCGAAAAAATGCTTTTGATAATAAATGCGGGATACCCGCTGCCGAATCAGCATGACCCGGTCTTCCTTCTCCGGGTCAGGGCCGGCATCGGCCAATGACTTTTTCCTGCCCAGGACTTTATCATCGATAGAAGGCGCTCCTTGAATGGGCATTATTTGCCGCCACCAATCCATGACCGTATCGTCCTTGGAAAAGAACCGATGACCGCCTATATCCATGCGATTTTCATGCCAGCGGATCGTTCTCGATATACCGCCGACATCATCGCCGCCTTCCAGAATAACGACCTCAAAGTCCCCCGACTGCCGCAGAAGCTCATAGGCGGCAGTCAGCCCCGCAGGACCAGCGCCAATAATAATTACTTTTTTCAATGCCGTCCCCACCTCTTTTATACTAACACCGCATATTGTGTCTATTATACGCGATTGGAATACTTTTGTCTACGTCAATCCACGAAAACCCAAGCATAATTGGTAATAAAATGTCGCATATTGTATAGGGATCATTTGACAAAATCACTATTATGCCGCTTTATAAGGGATACTTGCACGCATGGGTTTCCCCAATTCTGGAGCCTTCTCATCCATTATACACGGGAACCTTCGGTATCTTACAAAAATTTTTTAAAAAACGAAAAAAAGACTTGATTTTTTGAAAGACATTCATTATAATAGTCTAGCGTCAACGGGGAACGACCTTGCGTTGGCGGTTGATACCGATGGAGAGTTGGCTGAGTGGTCGAAGGCGCACGATTGGAAATCGTGTGTGCGTTAATAGCGCACCTAGGGTTCAAATCCCTAACTCTCCGCCAAAAGAGACCGACTAATTCGATGAATTAGTCGGTCTCTTTTTATTTTCTAGCTCCTGATTACTTGACTAGTTTTCATTATAGGCTCGCTCAATCAGTGGTTTTGCCTTTTCTAAGTCCCTATTGTTTTGCAAATGCAATTCCACCGGCCCACATCCCCAATGCCCAATATTTGTAACATCTCTTGAATAGCCGTCTTCAAAGGTTACCGAATTGACCTCTAAGGGAAGATTGATAATGAGTTTTTTCCTTTGTGCCACAACAGTCACAACATTTTTGATTTTCTTAAAAGCAGCATAGAGCTTCAAATGGGTTTCGCTGATATCATCGCCCAGACTTAGTATGTAATTCGATAAATCCTGATATAAGATTTTTATGGCTTTATCCGCACTTTCCATCTGCTCATCAAAGGTTTTATCCGATGACTTCGCTTTCAATGCAATGGGTTCATTTTCTGGAATTGCAGCGGCAACATTTTCATTGATCTGCTCGAACATCAATAGGTCTTCACCGAATTTTTTATACCGGATCAGGCTGATGTTACGGTTCATCTGTTTAATCGCCGATTCATCATACCTGGTAAAATCTCCCGCTATACAGATCACACGGGGCATAGTCCAGTCGATGACTTCGGCCGCTTTTAGTCCCAGCGTTTCAATAACAAGGACTTTAAAGCTATCTTTATGATCGAGCAGCCAATTTAAATAAAACAGTCCCTGATTAATTACGTTTTCTTTCATTGACCGTTTATACTCAAAAATGACAGGACAATGATTTTCATCAATCCCAATGCTATCCATTCTGCCCCCATCCGTTGTACGATACTCAGACGCAAGGAAAGTAACGCCAAAGAAAGTCATCATATTGTTTTCAATAACCGTCTGAAGCTCTTTTTCAAGTGTAACGGTTCCACTTTGATACTCCTTTACCGTTCCAGCTATGTTAAAAAGTTTAATATCAGCCATTACTTTCACTCCTTTGACCACAAGCCCTTGTCCTTCTGGATGAAAAAGGAAAATTCATGTAATATAAGGTAATTATATCATAAACAAGCGGGGATTCAACAGTGTTTTGGACGATTTCATTTTTTATATCCGCGTTAGAGACGTAAAATAAAATGATCGGAAATCGTTTGAAATTACCCTCGCGTCCCCGAAAAAGATTGGTAGCAAGCTGGAACGTTGCGAGCGCGTTTACAAGCGAACAGCAAAGGTGCAGCGTGACCTTTTTCGTAAAAGGAGACGTAGCGGAATGAGCGCGCCGGTGACTTTTGTAAAAAAGTCGCCGCAAGCGATATGTAGCTTGCGGCGACGTGTCAAGAGACTACGAAAAAGATATTTTTGCGTTTTTAGATGAGGGATTCGACCCCTTGTAATACAAGACAACCGAACAGAAGTAATCGAAACATATAGGTTCGGATCGCAATGGTGTTATCAATAATTATTCAATCATCAACTTATCAAAATTTTCGCAAACCCATTTGGTCATCTTCTTGTTCACTTGGAAAATATTTTTATATTTCTCCTGCTCAGAAAGCCATGCACAACAAATCAATTGATTGGATAAAATGACATAGGGAATCGCTTTTGTTTCGTTATCACTAAGTTCTGCCACACTATCATAACCGTAGATAATGTTTTTATAAATCTCAATCCATTTTGAAAGATTCTCCTGATTATTTTCATCAAAGCTCTCACTTAAAATCGCAGTCGTAGCGTAGCAGGGATCGAAAATTCGTATATTCCGTTCTGATAAATCAAAGTCGATAAATCCCCATGTGTCTTCTGCCATAATAATATTGCTTGGGTTGGGATCACGATGAATGATTTGTTTTGGCAGGGTGCTATATAATGTTCCAAATGATTCCATCGTATCCTTCCAAAAGCGTTCCGGGATATTGAGCATATCTTTTGCTTTTGGTAAAGCCCAATTTTTGACGTTATCATAAATATTAACATCGTTGACTACTACATCCACTTTTGCAAGCGCGAGGCTGAGCTGTCCAATGATTTCACCTACAAATCTCGCTTTATCTTTATAGTTGCCTTCGTACATATTAAGAGCTTTTATACGTTCACCCTGCAAGCGCTTGGTCAGACTAAAATACAACTGACCATCCTCAACGATTTCTTCGCCAGCAACGGTTTTGATAGGAGCAGCGGCAGATAATCCAAAGTTTTCTAATGATTTTGAAATATCAACATATTTTTTTAGCGTGCCTAAATTGGCGAAAATTTTAATGACATAATGATCACCAACATAAAATGCGTGATCGTTTTTTTCTCCACTTTCATAAAAAATATCTGTGATAATTTCGTTTTCTAAATTCCAGTTTTTCAGAATTTCGCTTACTTTTTTATGTGTAACCATAATATGTTCCTCCTTGAAAAGATTAATTTTATAAGGTTTATTAAACTTATAATTTTTGAGAAATTGCTTGGGCGTACAACCAAACTCACGCTTAAATGCTTTATAAAATCCAGCATATGTATCGAAACCGTAAGACAAAGCGATATCTATCATTTTGTTTCCATGACTGATTTCATAGATTGCATGTAGTAGTTTCCTGCGTACAATATACTGCATGATAGGCATACCCACAGCTGTTTGAAAAAGTCGATAATAATAAAACAATGAAAAGTTTGCTTTATCGGCAAGTTCCTGTGCTGCAATTTCTGTTTTAAGATTTTCTTCTATATAATCAATGCTGTTTTGAATAATATCAAGATTTCTCATCACATGCCTCCTTTCTCAAATATTCCTTGTAGCTACACACATATAATAACATAAAAGCAGGAAAATACATTTCCTGCTTTGCGGTATTTTATAGTTTACTGATTATATAAATAGTATTTCTATAACTTTATCATATAAAACAAAAGCACAACACGAGAGTTCAACTCTACAATGTTGTGCTTTTCTTGGCGGAGAAGGTGGGATTCGAACCCACGGGCCCGGTTAAGGGCTTACTCGATTTCGAGTTTTATAGGTCAATGGTTGTTTAGTGATTTTTGAAGGCGGTTTGAGGAAACTTCGTATTCGCCGAAAATGCTTGATATTAAAGGCTTTTTTGGCGGTTGCACCGCATAAATCCCGATAAATAAAGGAAAGTTCGAATAACGGCATTTTCGCTGTTTTTGGAAAGAACAGGCACTATTTTGGAAAGAACTGCGGAAAGAACAGAATGACCACATCAACAACGGCAATACACAGGAAAATCCGCACCGACAAAATATTTACGAGGTGTATTGCTATGAATGAAACCGCAATCAACTGGGATTCGATTCCCGATATTATTACCAAAGACCAACTCTATCAAATCTGCCACATCAGCAAATCAACGGCGTTGTATCTGCTTCGCAGCGGAAAGATACCGTGCGAGTATACGGGCAAGAAAACTCGCTGTTACAAAATCAAAAAGGCTGACGTTATTACATATCTTGAAAAGAGAAAAGTATTTCCCGAATCCTATTCCGCACCGGCAGGTTGGTACAAGGGGAACTATACCGTCAAAATGAGCGCCGAAGTACCCGAACAGACTCTTGAAAATATGAAGCTGTATTATACGGAACTTTTTGCGCAATATCCCGATGTGCTGACTGCGACCGACATTTCAAAAGTAATCGGATACGGCACAACGTCAATAAATGATTGGTGCAAGAAAGGACATCTTAAAGCATTCAAGAGAAACAATGTGAATCACATTCCGAAAGTCTATTTAATCGAATTCTGCTGCTCGAAATACTTTCGCACAATCACCCGCAAATCCGATTGGCATATCCGCACGCTTCAGGAATTCCCTCGTTGGCAAGTGATACGAGAATTAAAAACATAAGAGTGAACATTCGCTATGTTCGCCGTAAAAAGTGGCACAAGTTTGGAAATATTCGCTGTAATTTTTGGCACGAGCAAATTTGCAAATTCATAAATCGCACATTCGACTTTTGATAGCCTCCTTTGTACAATATAGGTGCAAAGGAGGTTTTTACTATGACTGACACATTATTTGAACAACTCGGCGGTACTTATACACAGATTGGCGACTATGCTTTGCCGGACTTGTCATTACCGGCGGAAACACAAACGGGGAATATCGGCGTGTGGGCATTAAGGCACAAACGATATATGAAACAACATCATAAGGTGCTGTACTACAATTTACTCACATCCGGCAAGCTCCATTCCCACCTCGCCGATACCGAAGAACAGGCACAACAACTTTTTCTCCGGCTGGTAAAAGAACTTGCCGAAAAGGAAGGTGTGACCGAACAACTCAAAGCCACCGACCAAATGGCATGGGTGAGGAGGATGAATAATACTCGTAGTAGAGCAACTGAGATTGTCGTAAAAGAAATAAATTGCATATAATTGAAAATCACAACCGTAGATTAGCAAAACGGTTGTGATTTATTGCTTAAAGACTATTTATCTGTGTGGGTATTTGAAAAATGATCTAATAATTTGTCAATTACCCTTGAAGTGAAACGAGAATACTCATTTTTAAATGTTACTAACCAATATTTATCTAGTTCTTTTTGTTCTGAATCATTCAAATCAGTAATTGTTACTTCGTCAGCAAACATATCTTTAACTATATCTATAATCATTTTTGAATATTCACACTTTATTTCAGAAGTACGATTGGATTTAGATAACAACTCCATTTTTGTGCGAACGGAATAGTTCTTGAAAATATCATTGTTAATGCTTTTGGGGACAAAAATAAAGTTGAAGATATATGCACTATACTTTTTGACACTGTCAGGCAATTCATAGTTATCTTTACCATCTACATAAGTAGTACTTCCGGAACCATTTACTATAAAATGCTCAATACTGTAGACATCCTCATCACTTAAAAAATTATAAACATCGTCACTTGATGAAATCTCTACTGAATTATTATTTATTGTAAAATAGTTATAAATGGTAGCCAACGATTTACATTTATATTGTAAAGCTTCGTTTTCATAATTACTGTTCCATTTTGCAATAGCGATTTGTCGTGACTCAGATATATTTCCATCTTCGAAGAAATTTTTAATTGCTTTAACCACTTCCGGATAATATTCGGTACTTCTGGAGATTCTTTTGATGTTTTCTGCATCAGACTTTTTATCACCAAAAAGCATGAATAGAACATTATAAAAATATATAGCATACAAATTTTTGCAAGTTGCTTTCTTTGCTTTGCCATCACAAATAGAAAGATAATACTTCAAGATGAGTATTTTTGGCACAACCAAAGTTTTATCTAATATTGTTTTCTTTATGAAGTTGCAAATAATTTTCACTTCATTATTTTCAATGTTTTTAAGGAGATCCCTTATGCAACCTGGAGCACCACCATCTGCCGCAATTATTTCGGTTAAACAGTCAATGTATTCTTTGGAACCTACTAAAACTTCCTTCATGTAGGTATTATTTCTAATAACCTTAATGACATGATCACCAAGGTAGTATTTAGTGCCATTAACTTCACAGGGAGAGTCAAGAGTGAATTTTTCATTGATTGAAACATCTTTATATTCTGGTTTGCTCAACACATGACAGTAAATGTAATGCTCGAGTATTTTGGTTAATGAATAAACGCTTTTTTCAGGCTTGCAATTGCATCGTTCGTTAAACTTCATCCAAGATTCTTTGAGTTCAACCCAACAATCTCGGATTTCTTTAGAAGAATCTTGCGAAAATAAATACCCTTTAAAAATATCTTCGGTATCTAACTTAATACCTTTCAAGTTCACATCAATATAGTACTCTGTACTTATTTTCATATCTTCATCGTCTGACACTATAACATTTATTGTGCATTTTTTTAGATTTTCCAAAAACGATTCAGCTTTTGCAACGGTATCTAAAATTTTTTCCTCACTAATAGAGGAATATAATTCGCTTAGTATTTTAATTTGTCCAAGCTTGTCGCTCTTTTTTACATCTTCTCGAATTGATTCATCTACATTTCTTAAAGTATAATCAACCTCTCGAAATACGGAAAATTTGTCAAAACAATTGACATTGATTGTGACAAGTTCGTCAATGTCAGTAATTTGTTCTGCATAGTGAGACTTTATGTATGTAATTAACATATTAAGCGAAACTAAACGTTGCTGACCATCTATTATTTCAAAATCTTTTTCTCCGAATGAAGATAGAATTATATTTCCTAAAAATTTTGAGCCACGAGAAATATCATTCATCAGCGAGAACAAAGTTTCTTTTTGCCAACGGATTTCTCTTTGATAGTCTGGGACAGATAAAATTCTGTCTTTTTTGAAATAAATAATTGGGTATTTTATTCCGTTTACTTCAGTTTTAACTTCAGATTCAACGTTAAACAGGAATTGGCGCAATGTTGTTACAGTTCCCTTTATGTTTGACATCCTAATTCTCCTTTATATACCCTTTTTCTCGTTTATTAGTGCTAGAATAAAGTCTTTATTATACTTAAATTCGCTATATAGCATATTTGCACCTCTATCGAGATGTGCTTTTAGATACTTTTGAAAATATTCATCATCTTCAATGTGACGCTTTTCTGCCATAGAAATAAGACATTTATACAAACCGTCCCACTCCGCAGTAATTGTCTGTCGGTTTAATTCTAAGCCATAGGTATCTGTTTTAAAATCTGCATCTTCAAGAGGTTTTTCACTTTTGATAGATAACGAAATTGATAGTTTTGATAGAATAAAAGGTGCATAATTAGTGCTTGCCGCTATCTCCTCAAAGATACTCATTGTCTTTTTTGATGTTCTTATTTTAAATATCATACTACACCTCGAAATAAGAATTCTTCACTACAACCGTACGCTTGTTGTCCGAGTTTTCAAGCATATATGTAGCAGCAATTTTATCTTTAAGAATTTGAACATGAGAACTGTTGATTTCCTCATTTGTCGAAAGAATAAATACTTGCCCTTTTAATTCGCTGAAAAAGTGCTTTGATATATTGTGTCGGTGTTCTGTATCAATTCGAGCAAAAGGGGTGTCGATTACAAAAGGTAATTCATGATTGCACAAACTAACAAGAGAGTAGTATAGTGCCATAATAAAAATTTGTTTTTCTCCGTTAGATAAAGATGCCTTATCAATTTCTATTTGCAATGATAGAGATTTGATATCAACTGATTCAAAGTATTTGCACATATCATTGTAAGCATTTGAATTTGCCTTTTTATACAGTGTTTGCATAGCTTTAGCACCCCAAAATGCTAAAAGCTGTTCTTCGGTATTTGTTTTTAATGCTTTGCGAATTTTTTCTATTGATAGTTTTTCTGTACGATAGATATGGGTGTTGAAATTATCGTCAATGTATATATCGTCGATAAAATGCGTTTTTCGCATCAAGGTACGAATTTCTTTGCGGAAGCAGTTTTCTACCTTATCAATTTGACGGCGATAAAGAATTTCTTGCAATTTATCGAGCATAACAATGGCTCTAGCGGAAATATCGTTAATAGATGCTTTCTTCAATTCTTCCTCAAGGCGAGTTTGAACTTTACCTAACTGTTGTTCTGCCAATGTCAAGGCTTCTTTCTGAGCAACAAGTTGTTGTTCTGATTCAACACGCTGAACGAGCAATGCGCTCTTTTCTTCAAAAAGCTGTGCTCTTCGTTTCATATATTCCTGAACACTTGTTATGCTACTACTTTCAATCTCTTTTCTAATCTTTGCAGTAAGGTTCAAAGAACGTTTAATTGCTTTTTTGCATTTTTCTACTTTATCCTGTTCAAATGATAAAATCGTATTGATTTGTGCCAGAATAAGGGAATTCTGTTCAAAAGAAAGGTTAAGGATAGGTTCTTTTTCCGTTCCAAAGTCAGCAAATGCAGCAGAGTCAATCTCTGCTAGTTTGTCTTTCACCAAGGCTTGGACTGCCGGAGAGTTAAGAACTTCGCAGAAATAGGTATACTTTAATGCCTGGTTTTCGTTCTCTATCTGTGCCTTCAGTGCGAGAATTTGTTTGCGAAGCATAATGAAGGGAATTACATCATTTGCCCATTTTTTGAGCAAGGCATTGTATGTTTCACGCTTTTTTTCTTCTTCCTTTAGAGTATAGAGTTTCTGATTCCATTCTTCTTCTGTGATACCGCCTTTTTGATGATATTCTTTCTCTTCCGCATCAAGGGTAGCCTCACAATCCGCAATTGCATCAACGCAAGCCTTCAACCTATCGGTCAAATCGTGATACAATGATTTGGCAGATGCAAGGGCATCTTTAGCTACAATATACTCATCAAGTGCAGGAGCCGAAGTAGGGATTCCTGCTCTTATTCTCTTGAAATTTTTGCGCATAATATCGAAAGTATCATAACCACAAAGCGTAAGAAAAGCATCTTTTATTCGGGTGTTGCTACCTTCATCCATAAAGAAATCGGCGATTTTTTCACCGTCAAAGAAGTACAAATTAAACAACTCGGGCGGAATTAACGAAACGACATATTTCTCAAAATCGGCAATTTCATCTGCTGATAAGTCCGCTCCATTTTTTAAAACAGAAAAAGATTCTATGAGCGACTCATTCAGTTCCCATTTACGGGTTAACAAAAAAGAGTCCATGCCCTGACCGTTATTTAGTTCAATGCACATCGTAACAAAGGTCGTAGTAGGTTTGGTTATCTTTGCGGTGTTGTTTATTAACTTAACAACAGCACGGTTGTAGAACGAATTCGGATTTTTATAACCCATACTTTTGTAGCCGTATAAGCAGAGTCGCATTGCTGTGAATAATGTAGTTTTGCCGGCACCGTTTTTTCCGCCAATCAGCACAATGTTTCTGCCATTACAAGGTCTAGTATCAAAATCTGTAGTTCCTTCGTATGAGCCGAAGTTATGCAAAATGATATTATTAATTTTCATTGTTTAACCCCTTCTCAATACTGTCAAAATGTAACCAGCCTTGGTTCAAAATTCTATCGAACGCTTTGGCAACCATAGAACTCTTGGTATAATTCTTGTTTGCCTCAATTTCGATAATAAGCTTTGAAATAAGTTCAAATTCAACTTGATTCTCTTCGCACAATTTATGGATTTCGTCAATCACTTCTTGGGGAAATACAGATACTTTATATTGATCCCAAGGCAGTCGTTTTCCGGTTGTTTCGTAGTAGATATCAACCAGCTTGCGACGAGTTAAGTCTCCTTCGCTGTCCCACAAGAAATCTATATATTTCAGTTCTTCAATCGTGATAAGGGATAATCCTGTGTCAACCTCCAGCTGTAACAACCGACGAAGCATTTCCTGTCGGGTTTCCATTGTAAAGGGTCCTTCGCCAAGATTACCGTCCGCCTTTCTATACATAGCACCGTTTCTTCTTTTGTATTCTCGTGCACCTGGAGTTGAGCGCATTTCAAGCATCCAGTTACGATAATCACGCAACGGAATAAGCCATTTTTCACCTTTATCAATAAAGGCTTTTAATGACTTATCTTCTTTAACCATAGTGCAAATCCAACAACCAAAACGAGAATTGCCTGTAACAGGTATTTTATCTTTATCGATTTCACCAATAACACTTTGCTCTTCGCCGAGGTTTTCACCTTGATAAAGAGAAAAAAGATATTTATTATCAGAACCCCAAGGAGAGATGGCGTCCCCTTTGAGAAGAAATTTCCACACATCTTCGTTCGGAATTTCCGTTAACGGATTATAGACATAAGCATTTTCTATGTCATTATGAGGAACAAGAAGTTTTCCTTCGATTTCTCTAGAACGAATATTATTAGCTCTGTAGGTGCTTTCTGCTTTGCGGACGCCTAGCAGTAATATGACCTCACCATTATTCTTTATAGTTTCTAGCGTATAAGCGTTCATAGGATGTATCTTTAAACGCTCTGTACACCATCTGAATCCAGGAGGTTCCGGCGTAGGATATCCCAAACCTATAACTTTACACCAGAACGAGTCCTCAACTTTAGGGTAAATAATATCTGCTTTGACATTAAGTTCCGCACCGACATTGTTGATCATATCTGACATACGATGCATATAATCCCTGACAATTGGATTTTCAACCATAGTATCTGATGAAACGATATACACGGTTTTATTTCTTTTTTCTACAGGAAGACGCTGTAGCATTTCCATAACAAGACAGCACAAAAGAGTAGAGTCTTTACCTCCACTAAAACCAATCATCCACGGTCTCTTGTCGTGTTGATATACAACGGACATCTCTTGAATTATATCCTCATATACTTTAAATTCTCCTGTATAAGCCATACTACATCTTCTCCGAAATCTGTTTCTCTTTTTGTTTTTCCTCTTTTGTAAGGGGCAGACCAATCTCTCGTTTGATTACAGCGCAAGTGAGAGATATAGCTTCTTCGCTATTCAACACCTTGCCGTTGTCTCGGATTGTCCTGCCTATCCACATATTGTTGGAACGAAGCCAATCAATCTGTTGCAGTTTAGGCAAATAATCCTGCATTTTATAATTATCATTATCAAAAAAGAATCTCCCCAGCTTTCCAAACGCACTAATAGTAATAGCCAATGTCACTATATAATTTTCACGCAAGGCCTTTTTGGTGAGAGACTTATTGAGGACTTCCTGCCATTCAACAATATTGTCAGAAACAAGCTGCCAATAAGAAAGTAAAAACTCCGCATCAGAACTTGAGCATTTTTCGTTATGCATAATCTTTTGGTTTGCTTTATAAATCATGTTTAGCGTAAATAAACTTGAGGAATTCTTACCAAGGATATCTCTTTCCTTGTCTGTATACCTTTTGAAAAAAGGAATAGCATCTATAACATGCTTTGTAGCGACTGCTATTTCATCTCTTGAATCATAAAGTGTGGCGAGGGAATTAGAAGTTTTAACTGCGTGTTTGTTTAGGTCAGTAAACATCTGCTGACTACGAGCTAATCCTTCGTCGCTGAAGAAAACGATAGAAATCGTTTCCTTTTCCAAAGACGGATCTTCTTTCATAGCTGCTTCGATAGCTGCCTTGCGGTGTTGCCCATCGTTAATCAAAAAAATCGAACCCATATCAACTTCAAAAATACCTGCATCTGTATCCATGTAAGGAGTGAATTTGAACTCACCATCAATGGAGGCAGAAAGGGCAGAAAATACATAGGTATCCCTGTTATCGAGAATATAGTTCTTAATCTCCGGGATGCGAGCTTCATTGATTCTTCGTTGCGCTCTATGTTCAGGCAGAACGATTTCTTCCTCTGCTGGGAAAAGTCGAGACAACAGTTTTAGCGGAACCATAGAAATATAGTATTCTCTACCAGCTTGAATACCTTTAACTGCCGGAAAATGATAAGAAAAGTTCATAACGCACCTCATAAATAACAATGTGGTATACTTAAGTACATACTTAAGTATACCACATTCGACGTTTGATGTCAATATTCTCATGATTTTTAGAGAATTTGCAAGTTAATAATCTTCTTCTAAAAGGATATCATCCGGCAATGCGTCAATCTCCAAGTTTCGTCCTTCAACAGTAGAAACCAAGAAATTCTTAATGCTCTCCATAGATTCAATAGGTGTTTCTCCTATTTGTTCCATCAGTTTTGTTACACCAAAGTTTGCAAACTGTGTTAAGAAATCGATTCTCTTAAATCCTATCTTCTCATCATTTTTATCACCGAAAGCAAAATCCAGTCTTTCTTCCTCGGAAAATTCTTCTGTTGTCGTGGATAAGATTGCAGCCTGAAACATAAAATCAAGTTTGCCTTGGTCATTATTGCGGATGACATTACGAGGTACAGATCTTACTTCCTCTCCGTCTTCGACAGGGAGTCTATCTTCTCTTTTGTCATACATAATGCCAATAGATAACGCCAGCATATAAATCATATAGTTTGTACGAGTTTTGAATATACAACCCAACTTTTCAATTGCCGTATTCCAAGCAGTTCCTCGGAGACTAATGTCGGTAGTTATTTCCATAAGTGTCCCTCCTCAATTTTTGCAATATTTTTTTCTTCGTTACTTACAATCGTCCATACTCGGCCGATATTTTCAGCATGAAACACCTCATGCAAATCATCTTTAGAGAAAAGGATAACTTGAGGTGCAAATTGAGGAATCATATCCACTACATTTTGACGTTGATCAGGATCAAGTTTAGAGAAAGGACCATCAAGTACAAGAGGATATTCTTTGGAAGAAAGATGATCTTCGCTTTGAAGCATTTTGAGAATACCTCCAATATATGCAAAAGATACAACCGCGAATTGACCTTCCGATTTTGACTCATCATCAAAACTATCGGTAACTCGAACAGAAAACTCTGGACTAACAGTAACGTGACGCTTACTTGTGAGCATTCCATCAATAAGGCTCTGGATGTTCGTCTGTAATCTCTGGCTGTAAGCAATAGACTCTTCTTCTAAGCGTTTTGCAAAATATGCAGCAACCTGCTCCATGATACGGATCTTGGTAAGAACCTTTTCACCTTCGGCGTTACCTCGAGTAAGCTCATCAAAGTCTTTCATTTGCTTATTTCTGTAAAGTTCGCACTTCTTAATTTCAGTTTCAAGGCCAACGATGGTAGCATCCAGTTCTACTATAGCAATTTCAGCCTTCTGCCTTGCAACAATAAGATCTTCAATGTCAGGACTCTTCTTTTCGGCTGCATCGAGTTCACGAATGCGTTTATCGCAATCAGCTGCTAACTCGTTGTAGTTAAGCACATCAAGAATATAGGCTTCGATTTTTGTTTTATCGTAGCCCTTGCCCCAGAAGTTTGCGGTCTTTGTAAAATCCTGATATAGGCTTGCAAAAGATTTAGGCGGAAGAATATCCAGATAGTGGCGAATGTAAGCCTTTTCTTCTTCGCCTAACGCTCGACCACATACACACTCTGTTGTCTTTTCGGCAAGAAGATGGGAAATGAGTTTTTTGGATACACCTTCAGGGAGCTTGTCCTGTTCAATTTTTAACTGAATCTTTTTCTTTGCATCAAGTACTGCCTTGGAAATGAGCAATTTTGGAAACATATCTAGGACATCGTCGCCAAATCGTGCTTGTGCATCTGTAGAACTTTTAATGAAAGCATCGCGTTGTGCTTTGAGTTTCTTACGCTGATGTTCGTAATCTGCCTTGGATTTATAACCACCAATTTGCTCGGATACACTCTGAATCAGAGCTTGGCACTCAGCTTTTTTCTTCTTGGCTTCTTCGAGAGCCTTTTCGTGTTTTTCAATCAACGCTTGTGCATTTTCTATATTGGTTTTGACCGCAGCGATTTTACTTCCACTGGAAATAGTGCCCTTGCTCAAATAAAGCTTTCCAAGAACAGTAGTCTTCAGTTTTGTGTCACCGATATGATCCAGTGCGGACTCAATCACATCAAGGTCAAACATGGAGTACAGTGCCTTGCGAAGTTTTCCGGCAGAGTCCTTTCCCTTAACACGGAGGTCAGCAATCATACTTTCGCCATCGAAGAAGAAGTAGTCGGACAATCCGGAGGGAAGTAATTTCTCAATAGTTTCCTTCGGTTTATCGATTCTACGCCAATCGTGATCTTCATTCATATAATTGAGGACAACATCTTCAGCTATCTTTTCAGAATCGTTCAATCCTTTTTTATATGTATAGGTATGCTTTAATGAATATTTAACACCAGAATGCTCAAAGTCAATACAGCCCATAACTTGGAATGTATCGCCAAAAGAGCATTCACTTTCATACTGAAGATTATAGAGGCGGTCTGTAGTAGTCTTGTTAAAATGAACTTGTCCGTAGAACACCCACTGGAACAGCTGGTGCAGGGTGGTTTTACCATCACCGTTTTTTCCGTATATAATAGTTACCTTGCCATCAGTAGAACACTTGATTTCACCATGGTCTCTAAAGTTGCGGAAATTTTCAAATTCAATATTAGTTATTCTCATTTGTCGTTTCACGCTCCAATTCGTCCATAATCGATTTTATTATGTCGTTCTTTGCACGGTTGTCTGCATTCATTTTGTTTGCTTGCAGTTCACGCTCTTTCTTTTCGATAAAAGTAATCATTTTATCGACAATTGCTTGTTCATTCATCAATCAATTCCTCCATTCCCTCATAGTCATATACATCAACATCTTCTATGGTAAGTCCGTATGCACCTAGGTGATCAGCTAATTTCACTTCCAGGTCGTTCCAGTTCAAAGCCAAACGGGCATATTCGTGGAACCTCCTCAACTCAATCTTAGCCCAACCTTGCATATCAAAACTTGGTAAAACAATGACATCGTATATGTTCGCGTACTTCTTATTGCCATAAGTACGAAGAATACGACCTCTTCTCTGCACAAACTCACGATAATCGTCGTTACTTGAAAGGATTAAAGCGCTCTTTATTGAAGGGATATTAATACCTTCGTCCAAGCAACGTATGGCAACGAGAGCAGATATCTCTTGCTTGTTGAATGCGTCGACCAGTTCCATTCGGTCAGCCATATTTTCGGTGGCAGTAAACTGGCTAGCTTTAAACCCGTGTGCAGTAAGAACTCTCTTTATAGCTTGAATGTGACGGAGCTCTTTGCCGGAGTCTGCATCAAACAGCCTGCCATCACCGCAATACACTACAAAGTGGTCTTTTTCAACAATACGATTAATTATTTCGTCAATGCGAGTTGTTTTTTCCTCGGCCATAGAGATAACGCGCAAACGGTTTCTTAACGACTTAACAAGGAGGTCTGGGTTGATGCATTTATTATTTTTAAAGCAAGATAGGATTTTTTGAGTATGGTATTTGAATCTCCTTTCCTCATCTTCGGTAGCATAGACGTATATAGGATAATAGTTATAGGGAACTAAAAATCCTCTCTCTAATGCATTCTCAATAGGAAGATTGAAAACTTGTCCTCCAAACCACTCCATTAGCTCAAAACCTTTATGTGCGGATGAACCGCTAAACGGTGTCGCACTCAATCCGAGCATATATTGGAACATCTCTTTTAGTTTATCCGGACGGTCTGTAAATCTGTGTGCTTCATCGACAATGAGCAACTTATCTTCTTTGGATCTGCTTATTACACTGGTAAATCGCTCCATTTTGAAAGAAGCGATTGTCGAAATAATAATAATCTGATTATCCGGCTTATATTGTTTTCTTATAATCTCTTGCGCGATTTGTGTTTCCCATATTGGGTTTTCTGAAGAAACCATTATAATTTTTGCGTCAGGGAATGCCTTCTCAACGTCATCTGCCCATTGCTTGACTAGGTGCTTGTACGGAGCGCAAATTACAATCATGGCAGGATGTTTTTCAACAAGATGTTTTGCTGAAAAAATAGCTGTCCAGGTTTTACCTGTACCGGTTGCCATAACATAAAATCCGTGGTAGTCATTATTTACCCAAGCATTGATAGCTTCTTCTTGGTAGTCACGGAGTTTAATTAGAGTGGATTTAGCTTTTCCTCCAGTGGCTTTTCGAGTATTAATTACTTGAAGGATGTTTGCTTTTGCAGACTCCTTGTAGTTATATGTCTTCACAAACGGATTGGTGCCATCCCACAAAGTCTGAAACTCTTTGCACTCATCCTCAATGCTCTTGACCTCTGTAGCCACCCAACTTTTAACTACACGGATCTTTTCATAATTGTTTTGGTATCCACTTAAACTTTCGTTAGCAGAGCCATAAAAAACAACGATGTTTCCATCAAAATCCTCAAGTATCCCTAGTTTATCATGGTATATCCCGGTGGATTCCGTGACGGCAATTTTTATATCTAAAGTACCATTCGCTATCAATGCTACCAACAACTGCAACTTGGCATCATCAAGTGCATCAAGTTCTTTCATAAAATCTCTCGAAAAAGCGCTTTCAATGATTTCTTCTCTTTTCTGATACCCCAAGTTAATAGCGTTGATATCTTCATCACTTAGTTGTGGGCTTGCTATCAATTCAATCTTTCCACCATTACGGGAAAGAGAAACTATGCCATCAATTATCGGTCCGAACACACCCGAAGAAAAGAAGCCCACGCTTCGACGATAACATTTAGTGTGTTTTAATGCCGGAACCAGAAATGATTTTGCAATGTTCTCTTCGCCACAACTGATGTAGCTTAATTTGATATCTAAATCCTTTAGGCTCATATGTTAATCCCCCAAAACATTGAAATCCATAATATCCTCAAGCAAAAAATCCAAAACATCAAGATTATCCACCCCGTTAGAGATGGAATCCGTGTTAAAATATTTGCAGGAGGTTTTGAGTATGTTTTCAGCAGTATCTTAGCCAATCAAAGCAACAATAGAGATTGCATCCATGAATCTGACTGGAATAGTATGATAGTGATCTTAAACATCAAAAATTATCGAGAAAATCGTCTCCCATAATATCTTCCAAAAGTGAATCCATATCGCTTAAATCATCGGTGACAAAGGGAACGGAACTAACACCTTTATCCATATTCTTGAATGCAGAAGGGTCATAGTTATCAATCGGTGCAACCAACGGGACTGACAATCTAAACTGATTAGACGAAGTTGCTGCTAAAAGTTTAGTGCCCCACTTGAAGATGACGCTGTAAACAAGCCATTCTGTCCATGGGATATTTATTGTCGGAAGTTCTGTCCATATAGAAAGGTTCTTCACTGGCGTGGTTTCGCTGATTGTATTTAAGATGATACTTTCAACTTTCAATGCGAGAGTTTCGTCTATGCCGGTTCTTTCAATTCTCATCATTGTATCATCGTTAACAAGCAGGAATTCGTCATTGCAACCGTTAACGTATTCTAACAATGAATTAATCTGGAAATGGTTATCTCTAGCGAACTCACTGATTTCGCTAACAGTAAACTCATCTCTGGAATAAATCAAATCGTGCAAACGCTCCGCCGGTCGACCAATCTCAATTCCGTTCTTTGCAACATATGGACGCGAGAATTGAAATTTGTCTCTAAACATAAACTCAACAACACTAAAAGCACTAAACGGATACATAGCTGCATTTCGCGTCAAAATTTCAGGCTTTTGGCGAGATATTATTTCATACAATTCTCGGCTGTGATGTACTTCTCCATCTGAGGTCAACTTATCTACAACATTGTATAGATAGGACTTTTCGTTATCCAAAAGATTCAGCTTACTTGCATGAAGATATTCGCCAAAATAGTTAAGTACATTAGGATCACTGACAGAAAAATTGATAACAATCTCTGTTATACCAGGAAAAGCTTCTTGAATTTGTGCTTTAGAAACCGGAAAGTTTGACTTCTTGATAAAATCAACAACCGCTGAATAAACAGAAGTAACTTCAACATCTTTTGAAATATAATCTCTTCTAAAGACAAACCTATCCGCAAACAGTTCATGTAAAACGCCTTGCAAGAAGTACTTGTTATCAATACCGGCAGCCAACAACTCCTCTTCAAAAATGCTAAACAACGTATTTGTCAAGAATATTGTGCTTTCGCTATTTTCGATATATTCACATATTTTATTTGCAAGTTGGCAAGGCAGATAATCTTTCTTTTTCAGACGATAAACACCTTTGCCACAGAGAACACAAATGCTTGCAACTCTAGCGGTCAGTGCTCGATCATTTGCAGGAAGCCCCACATCACCATATTCATTTGCTATAATTTCTCGGAAACGAAGAAGTTCATCGGCGTCGTATGCTTTGAATCCTTGTGGATAATGAGTATCAAGAACTCGTTCATATATAGCAGCAAGGGACAATCTGCATCGATGAAAAACTTCACCGGTAAGACGATATGCATCTATGAATGCTTTTTCTAACATTTCAAGGGGTATATCCGCTTCTTCTGCAGCATCGCCGAGAATACTGTCAAGTTGACTTGCTTTTACGATTTCGGGTAATGTTTCTATGCAATTTTGAACACGACCAGTGATAGAATCATCGCCAAGAACAAAGACATCGAGTTGACGGTCGTACGTATAGTTAGCACTTTCATATGATTGCAAGAAGAACAATAAATCAGAAGTATACTCTCCACAATATTCCTTGATTTCAACAGGTGTTAAAACGATATCACCATTTCGTTCTGCAGATATTTTTGAGATTATGCGTATTCGACTATAGAGACGAGAGAACAGCTTTTTTGCTTTAGCTTCTATTTGTCTAACCCTTTCTCTTGTAACACTAAGGGTTCCGCCAATCTGCTCTAATGTTTCTTTTCTTGCTCTTAACTGTACAACCTTGCGGACTCGCTCATTGGAATATAAATTGTCAAACAATTCATTGACTTCTTTTTCTAAATCAAATGCACACCACTTAAAAAATTTCTTTAATAAAATGTATGTTGAGAGATCATCGACCTTATCGGTTTCTGCCATCGAAAGCAAGGATGTTTCTTCAGACTCACACAGACCTTTCAAAACAGACCGCTCATTTTCATCCAAAGTAAAAGCATTGATGTACCCTAACGCCTTATTGTTCTTGCGTGTGTTTGGAAGAGCGTTTGCCATTCTCCAAATCTCAATATGTTTTTTGATGCGACTTTGATAATCTACAAACATTTCAATTATCGGAATCACATTTTCAGTTGAAGTAACACACTCAAAAGCAAGTTCTTCACCCAAGATATCATAGGCTTCTCTATACCTTTGGAGCATTTCGGCTTCGGTTTCTGACAAATCCATATCTTCAAAAACCGAAAAGTTACCAACCGCTATTTCATTGCGATGATCAATAAACAGCGAAGATGAACATAATGATGCTTTTTTATTTTGAACGATGGGTATAGAGTCATCATTATTTAGCGTTGCACAAAAAGCATCAACTTCAACTAGGCAGTTCTTGCCGAACCCTTTCAACTTCATTAAAGCTGATGGCGAGGTTTTTAACAATTCTGCAACTGTTGTTATGCCATTTTCTATAAAACGATTGATTACACGAACGGAAAAAGGCAGCGTTGTTACAGAAACACCTTCGTATTCATCTGAAATAAGGTTATATCTTTCGCAAAAGGCTATATCCAAATCTGTATCTCGCACTAGATAAACTCCTAACTAATAGTCCTATAAATAGATACAATAATGCATCCTCTGTATCTTGAAAATTATACCTTACAATCCGCCCCATAAAACGGACAATCACTCTCGAAAATAGTCTGAATTGATTTTATAAATATTGAAGGTTTTAACGCTTTCAACACCGATTCCGTACTTGACCATATAGTCAGTCAATGATTCACCATCGATAAGTTTTACACTTTTTTGCTGTTGCTGAATAGCAAAAGTTAATGCTTCTTTGGTGTATGAAGATGTTGTTATAAATACACCTTTTTGAATATGCCCCATGGCCCCAATAAAGGCTTGTAATTCTTTTCTGCCAACTTTGTTGGTGTTCGAATAACGCTTTGCTTGTATGTATATAAGATCAAGACCTAATTTGTCTTCACTGATTATTCCATCAATACCATTATCGTGAGAACCCCCGGTTACAATTCCGGATTTTTTATCGTATCCATATCCCATTTTCAGCAAAAGTTCAACCACTAACTGCTCAAAAAAATCAGGATGATTTGACATTATATTATCCAATAATTGCTGTTTGATTTGCTGCAGATGTTCATCTATAGCGTTTGCAATTTTCTCCTCAGGCAAAAACTCTGTATTTTCATCAATTATGTTTTGTGATTGTTTAATAGTCTTTCCCGACTTATTATTTTCACAAACAATAAATTTTAATTTTTTTCCTTCTTTTCCTGCTATTGCAAAATGCTTAACTGGATATGCAGTAGGAAAATCAAGTCCAATACAATGTCGTCTTATTTCGCCATTTACAACACCAACCGGATTTTTGGCACCAAACTGATATAGATTTTGATCAATTATTCTCTGATATATTTCTGCTGAAGAAAGCCCTTTCGGTTCGGATTTTAAAACTTCTTTTATGGCTTCAATTATTGTCATAATGAACATCCTTTGCTATTATTTCTTAAAAACACACAATTTTCGCACAAACGATTCCAAAAAGCTGTTCTTGAGAATAAGATATATACGAAAAAAAGACTCATATCAATCCGAAATATCAATTTGATACTTTGGAATTTTACAATTCTTCTGTCTTAAAGGTTATATAACCCTCGTAGTAGTAACTGTGGTAGATGATTTATATACACCGCACAACTATATTACACTAACACTTCCCATTTGCCGTAGCGTTTGCCGTCAACTCTACGGATATATTGTTTCTCTTTCAGAGAGTCAATAATGCGCTTTATACTTCTGACTGACTTTCCTGTTTGTTCTGCAAGCTCGGTTTGCTTAACAGACGGGTTCTTTTTTATTAAATCTAACACGGCAAGTTCTTCTAAAGTACACTTCAAAGTGTCAATTTGGCACTTTGGCGTTTCGCTTTTGGCACTTTGGAAAGCGTTTTCATTCACAAAATCAACATGCATATAGCGGTTCTTCAGCTCGTAATTGGTCCCGAGCAGAAGGTTTGAGAAAAACAATTCCAAAAACTTTGTGGTGGAATGAATACCTTTTTGCAAATCATTATAGTTTGCTCGAACCAGTGCGTTGCGGAAATACCAAGAGTTTTCACGGAATGCATCGTTATTGACACGGAACCCAAAGGTTTTCATATATTTAATCATAAACACGGCGGTGGCTCTTGTGTTGCCCTCGCCGAAGGGATGAATCTGCCAAATATCCGATGCAAATTTTGCAAGATGCTTTACCGACGCTTCAACCGACAGTCCATCATAAGAGAAATTCTTTTCGGTAGCAAAATCGTAATCCAAGGTGTCCTTGATGCTGTTGAAGTCGGCGTAGATAACCGTTTCGCCGTTCAATATCCATTCCTTTTTGGAAATGTTATATTGACGGATTTTACCGGCGTGGTCGAATACGCCCTCGAACAATCTGCGGTGGATGGTGATCCACTCGGCAGGAGAGAACTGAAACGCTTTTTCGCCTAAAAGCTTTGTTATTCTTGCAGAAACGATATCTGCCTCTTTGGTTTCGTTTTCGATTTCGGTGCGGGTGGTTCTCTGCTCGTAGTAACTGTGAATACGCTTCTGAGCTTCGTCGATGGTAATTTTACCCTCGATGTGATCCTTTGCAGTATCCAGCAAATAATCGGAGATTTTCAGCCCGTCAACCGCCTGCAGGCCGATAGCGGTTTGCCAAGCTTCACTTTTTTCGGCTCTGTCCGGCTCGCCCTGCTTTATATATTCTTCAAGTTCAAATTGCCAATTCTTATCGGGCATATTTGTACCTCATTTCCTATAAATCTTCCGTTTTAAAGGTTGTATAACCCTCGTAATAGTAGCTGTGGTCGATTCCTTTCATATAGACTTCACGGCTGTTGATTTCGTCCGTAAGCGCACCTTTTAGCAACACTTTGATTTCCACATCTTTAATCGGGCTGCGCTCCATTGCAAGCAGATAATCTTCTTTATCAACCCTGCTCCAATCGACAACTTTGCCGATTTTGTTTTTCAAGATATGATCGAGCCAAATACGAGTGCTGCGACCGTTACCCTCACGGAAAGGGTGGGCAATGTTCATCTCAACATACTTTTCAACTATCTCGTCAAAGTTTGACTGCGGCATTTTATCAATGTTCTCAAGCGCCGCTTGCAAGTACATTAAAGACGCAAAACGGAAATTGCCCTTTGCAATATTGACTGTTCTGAGTTCACCCGCAAAATCGTAAATGTCCTCAAAGAGATATTTATGAATTGCCTGCAATGTAGAAAACTTGCCGGCAGGGAGATTATCTAAAATACCTTTTTCAAAAAGCTCTACAGCCTTTTTCTTGCTGATTCGTTCTTCTTCACGGGCAAGGTCGGTAGAGCTTGTCAGACCTAATTTATTTTCAAGTGCCATATTGCACCTCCAAAATCAGATTATAATATTCCTGAAATTAAAACGATTGCAACTACAATAATTAAAATACCTACTAAAAATGTCATACAACCGGCAGCCTGTGGGAATGATTTTCTATGATTATAAGTCGGCTGAGAATATGTGTATGTAGGTGACTCTGGCTTATGTACCTGTGTCGATTTTTGAGCCGGGCGAGGCTTGGTGGCTTTAGAATATAAGGCGAGAGGATCGGTTTGATTCATTATGCGTGAATAAAAATCGTCAAGCCACACAGTATCACACGGTTCACACATATTTTGCTCGGTGCAATTAGGTTCATGTGCTATTTGATTTCTAACCCAACGGTAGTGTTTCAGTTGTTTTAGGTCATCATCCCAACCTCTTACAAGATAAGAACCACGGGGAGTATTTATCATTTCATCAATATAAGCGGATATACGCCTATCGTCATTTAATACTTCGCCGCATAGTTTTTCAAGATGTTTATACGATTCAATAAAACCCATATTGTACATCTCCGAAACTTAATTATCTGCCGCAACGCCGGATTTCATCCAAGCGTCTACTTCGCTGACCTTGAATTTCCAAAGGCGACCGATCTTTGCGGCGGGCATATTTCTTTTTTCTATCCAAGCGAGTACGGTGTCACGGCTGACTCCGAGGTATTCGCAAATTTCTTTCATTGAGTACCAGCGTTCGATTTTGGAATCCATTAAATTATCCTCACTTTCGGGTAGTTATATTTATACAATTTTAGTATAGCATATTTTAGTCTTAAAATCAAGGATTATTGCGGATTTATAAAGGAAAGACAAGAAAATATTATAAAAGCGGAACTGCTTTTGTTACAGTTCCGCTTGGAAAAATTGGTTGTTTGTTGGCAAAGAATGATCATTGTTTCTTCTTCCTATTCGGAAAACTGCCCTCAAGCCACTCTTCAAACACCGCAAGGGTGATTTTGCCGTCGGAGCATTCGTCGCGCTTTGTCATCGCCTGATACTTCCACTTTTTGAAATCAGGCTCTTTAATCTGCCTTACACGAACACGGGCGGCATATCTCTTATAATACTTTTGATACAAGGGAATGGCGGCATTGTCCGCCATTTTCCTTTTATAGTTCTCTTGTGCGGCTAAGTCCTGGCAGTTGCGGGTTTCACCCTCGGCAATGCGGTCGCAGTAATTAGTATCGTAATTGCCCTTCATAATGAAATACTTACCGCAGCGTTTGCATTTACGCATTCCGATATCAGACTTCAACAACTGTATCAGTTCAAACTCAATTTGCTGTTCAATACTTTCACAAATACAAGTTTCGTACTCGTCGGCTTGCATTGCAGACAAGGCAATCATTTCCGGCATAGTAAAACCGAGCTCATCCAAATTCTTTTGAACGCTCGGAGAAACTTCCGAAGCGGCCGCCATTTTTATATGCAAATCAAAATCACTCTCGACACAGCCCTCAAGTACATTTTCCACCTGATGTTCTGCATCAACAATGCTGATGCTATGCACAATCGTTCGCTTTTGCTCTGTCGGCAATCCTTGCTTACGGCAGTAGCCTGCAAATCTCGTTTTGTGGGTTAGGCGATTGAAAAATCCGTCGCAAAAATTCTCGTCAAATGTCGCTTCAATTAAATGCAATAGATTATTTTGCATTTTTTTAAGGTACTGGTAATAGTCCGTCAACTCCTGCTTTGAGCAATGAAGCAGAATCGGCGGAAATTCCGCTGTAAACAGCGAAGCTTCTATCAATGGCTTAAAGCGTTTTTGCGTTTCGGTTAAAGCCAAATAATAATAAAATTTCTTTTCTTTTTCGGTCAGTAAAGAAATATCAAGACTTGTCTCATCAGGCAAGTCTTTTTTTGTGCGATTCAGGCATTCATTATACGCCGAATCAAAATCAGCATAGAGAAAATTCAAAATTCCTTCGCCCGGTGAAAAAAAGACAGAAGCGGTGTTCATCGGTGAGATATAAGCTCTGCTGTCGCCCATAGGAAGAAAGTCAAATACAGAATTTATTTTTTGCGTAACAGCTCGCAAACGAGCAAGCGTATCGGCAGTATCCTGCTTGATTTGAGTAAGTTCACCGTCCGATAAAGCAAATTCTTTTTTGCCGGTAACAGCCAAAGCAATCGTTTCTCGTCTATCGACCTCGATAGCGTTATACAACTCAAGAAGTTTTGAATAGTTGTATTCGTCGTTTACGGAAAGTACACAAGATTTTTCGTCGTTCGTTACGTGCCATCTGTTTGGAGCAAATCCAAAGGACACGGCACTGTATTTATCTTCTGTTTGGAGTATATTTTCGCTCATTGCTAAGACCTCCGTTTTAGAAAATGAGAATTTTTAAATAATTAGCAAATCCATATCACTACAAATAACATTATACAAAAGTATTGCCTTTGTGTCAATACAAAGCTATAATAAATTTGCAAATCAAAATTGAAATTAATTTGATTTTCTAAAACTGAATGACCGTCCGAATGGGATATGACTTTGCGATGATACGAGCAGGGCGACGCCGCTTAGATGGGGGCAGGGATAACAAAAACGACATTCGGGCAGAACGGCGAAAAGGCAACAGAAAGAGTCCTCCTTTCGACTGTTGCCTCGTACATAGCTGTACATACCGTGCAGCTTTTTTCTCACAAAGGAGGTTAAGAAGATGAGAAAAACAGAATTGAAAGAGCTTTACAAAATGATGTTCCCGAACTATCCGGACATTGTTACGGTAGCTCAGCTTCAACAAATGCTCGGCGTGAGCCGACACTTAGCGTACGACCTGATTAACAACGGATATATCTCCGGCGTTAAAATCGGAAACGCTTTTAAGATTCCGAAGGTCAATGTCATCAATTATGTTATGGAAGAAGGTGTGAAGAATGCAAGTTGAAAAGTTGAAAACAATCGATGCGGATACCCTGCTGTCAACGCCGATAAGGAAAACCTTATTTGTGGTTGACGGCTTGATACCGCAAGGACTAAGTGTGCTTTCGGGTTCAAGTAAAATCGGCAAGAGCTGGCTTATGCTTTGGCTCGGTATTCAAGTGGCGAGAGGACAGCCCGTGTGGGAATTTGAAACCCACAAGAGCGATGTACTTTATCTCTGCTTGGAAGATACTTACGCAAGAATACAAAGCCGCCTGTATCAAATCACAGACGAAGCACCGCCCGAACTTCGAATTGCAACAATGAGTTTTCAAATCGGCAACGGCTTGGAACAGCAAATCGAACAGTATCTTTCCGACTTTCCGAAAACAAAGCTTGTCATTATCGACACCTTTCAAAAGGTGCGAGATTCAAAAAGCACCGGCGGAAAAAGCGGAATGTATGCAGGCGACTACGATGATGTTTCGGCGCTGAAAAATATTTCGGACAAGTACGGCATCGCTGTTATGGTTGTTCATCACGTCAGGAAGCTGAAAGATGTCAGCGACCCATTTAACGAGGTGTCAGGTTCCACCGGTATCACGGGTGCGGCAGATACGAATTTTGTTTTGAAACGCAGCCGTGCCAATGAAACAGGAACACTGCTTGCCACCGGTCGAGATATTGCATATCAGGAGCTGACCTTGAAGTTTGATAACCGCAGTCACTTGTGGGAATTAGTCGAGCGAAAGGATATGGAGGATATTCACCGTGAAGAAATCCCAAATTTTATTTTCCGCCTGGTTGATTATATTTCGGAAGTAAAAGACTGGCGAGGCACGGCAACGCAACTTATAACGCAGGTGAACGAAACCGAGATTACACCAAATGTAGTGACCAAAATGCTTGCTCGATTTTCTTCGGAAGTTTTTCAGCCTCAAGGCATCGAATACAAAACAAAACGCACAGGGACAAGCCGACTGATTTACTTAAAAAAGAATGACGGCAATGACGGCGATGACAATAAATACGCCATATAGGAAAAAGCCGTCACAGCCGTCACTATCGTCACTTTTTGAGAAAGTGGATATAAGGCTATACAGGTAATGCCAACCCGTAAGGATAGCGAGCATAGGTTTTGTGTTGCCTTTGAAACCCACAAAACCGGCGGCAAATTGCCGAAAGGGACTTGCCGCCCCTGTAACCCCGATTTTTAGGAGAAAGGAATGAAAATATATGAGACAAAGAACAACTGCAATAAATATCCGAGTGACTGAGGGAGAGAAAAGAAAAATGGAAACTGCCGCTAAAAAATGCGGACTTTCGCTCTCTGCTTACCTTAGAAAACTCGGATTGGGCAAGGAAGTTCAGGCAACCTTGCCGCAGGAATTTTACGAAGCTTACCGAGGTTTGACCTCACTTCGTGACAATTGGAAGTCGCTTTCAGAAGCCAATGTAAATGCAAACTTCAACGATGTTGTGAGCAAATTATTGAAGGCTTATCACTCAATCGGTGAGCCGGAAAGCGCAAGTGATTCGCCGTGGCAGTAACAAAAATATGGGCTATAACCGACAGCGTCAGCCGTGTTTTAAGCTATGCGGCGAACCCTGATAAGACGATTTACAGCGATATTTGCAAGGCACTTCACTACGCAAGCGACGAGAGAAAAACCGTAATCGGTGAAGAAAAAGCCATGTATGTTACAGGCGTAAACTGCACCGCAGAAACAGCTTTTGCCGAGATGAATGCAGTGCAGGAACGCTTCGATAAGACGGTCGGCAATGTGGCGTATCACGCATATCAGAGTTTCAAAATAGGTGAAGTCACACCGCAACTTGCACACAAACTCGGCGTTGAACTTGCCAAAAGAATGTGGGGCGATCAGTACCAAGTGCTGGTCGCTACGCACTTTAACACCGGCACATATCACAACCATTTGGTCATCAATTCGGTGAATATGTGGAATGGTAAGAAGTTTAACTGCAACGAGGGAGCATACTGGAAACTGCGTAGTATTTCCGATGAACTTTGCAAAGAAAACGGTTTGACGGTTATTAAAAATCCTAATGGAAAGACACCTCGCAAGCTGTACTTTGCGGAAAAGAACGGCGAGCCGACTCGATACAATTTAATGCGTGAGGCGATAGATAAAGCACTTTCGATGAGTACAAATCCCAAAGCTTTTACCTATGTTATGAAACAGCTCGGATATGTAATCGACCTAAACCCATATCATAAGTACGCCACCATTCGATCTGTCAACAGCAAAAAAGCGACTCGTTTGTATCGCTTAGGAGAAGCCTATGACCGTGATGCAATCTATGAGCGAATGAGAGATACACTGAAAAACAACCCACAGGAAGCTTACCGCTTATACTATGAGTTTACCGAAAAAAAGAGCTTCGGTGTAACAATTCAAAAGGCGCATTTTGTTAAAGGCAACTTAAAAACCGCCAAAAAGATTACGGGTCTTAAAGCGTTGTATTTCAGATATTTATATCTGCTCGGTGTGCTTCCGAAAAACAAAAAACACAATCCGTTATCGCCCGAAATGCGTGAAGCCTGCCGTTGGCTGGACCGCCAAACCGCACAGGTACAGCTCATTTGCGACAATCATCTGACCGATATTTCCTCTGTGGAATCGTTTATAAAAAACGCAGATTCGGAAATAAAACTCATATCGGATTACCGCAAAATGCTCTACCGAGATATTGATTCTTGCCACGATCCCGACGAAAAAGCAAAGCTTGTTGCCAAGCGAGATGACTGCACAAAGGCTCTGGCTCAACTACGAAAGGACAAGAAAACAGCGGCAAGAATTATTGAGGATAACCCCAAAATCAAAGAAAATATTCTCATTGAGGAGAATATGCGCAGCCGATATTTCGGCCTTAATAAATCAAGAAAGAGAGGATACGAACGATGACAAAACGAAAATCAGATTTTACTTTACCGACACTGGACGACCTGTTTACAACGCAGGCTGAGCGTGACGACGCAAAGCTTGAGCGTGTGAAGAACATACCTCTTGACAAACTTCACCCTTTTAAGAATCATCCCTTTAAGATATTAAATAACGAAGAAATGGAGAGAATGATTGAAAGCATACGCAAAGTCGGCACAATAACTCCGGCGCTTGCACGACCGTTGCCTGACGGCGGCTATGAGTTAATCTCTGGACACAGAAGGCTTGCGGCGTGTCAGGTGCTCGAAATTGAAACTATGCCGGTTATCGTCCGTGAAATGTCAGACGATGAGGCGGTAATCGCAATGGTGGATGCCAATCTGCAAAGGGAAACAATACTGCCAAGCGAAAAAGCCTTTGCCTATAAGATGAAGCTGGAGGCGGTAAAACATCAGGGCGTTACTTCTCGCCAAGTTGGCGATAAGTTGTTGAGTGTAACACAAGTGAGCAGAGACAGCGATGATAGTGAGCGACAAATCCAACGCTATATCCGCTTAACTTACTTAATTCCCGAACTGCTTTCAATGGTAGACGATAATAAAATCGCTTTCAACCCTGCGGTAGAAATCTCCTACCTTGACCGAGAAGAACAGCTCACTTTGCTTGACGCAATCAATATGAACGACTGCACGCCGTCACACGCACAGAGTATCAGGCTGAAGAAAATGTCACAGGACGGCTTGCTTACCGCTGACGCTATCTACGCTGTTTTATCGGAAGAAAAGCCAAATCAAAAGGAACAAATCAAACTGCCTCGTGATGAGCTTCGCAAATACTTTCCGCAAAATTACAGCGATGAGCAAATCAAACGGGATATTCTAAAAGGCTTGGAGCTTTTGAAACGCCAACGAGAACGCAACAGAGACGCCCGATAATTCGAACTAAAGTGTACAGCGAGTGACTTTTGTAGAATGGAAAGAACTATGCCGGCAAGCTATAATAGGCTTGTCGGTGTAGGTCTTTCCTGTGATGTACAATGAAAGGAGTTAAAAACAATGGTATCAGGACACCTACAAGTTAAAAAAGGTTTTTATTATGTAGTGCTAAGCTACTATAACAACAACGGGAAACGCCGTGTGAAATACTTTTCCACGGGACTGCCCGAAAAGGGTAACAAACGAAAAGCCGAAGCCGAGCTTGCGAAAATCAGAAGTGAATTCGTGCCCCCGCAGGAAGTCGGCGAGCTTGCTTCCGATATGCCGTTTGCAGACTATCTGCTCGAATGGCTGGACATCGTCAAGGTGCGTGTTAAGGCAACCACATTCAGCTCTTACGAGCAAATGGTAAAATCGGTGATTGAGCCGTATTTCCGCAAGAAAGCGGTGACGCTTCAGGGATTAGAGGCAAGACACATTCAGCAATTCTATTCCGAAAAGCTGAAAACGGTCAAGCCAAACTCGGTTATTCACTATCACGCTGTTATTCATCAGGCGCTGAAATACGCAATGAAAACTGACCTCGTTACGCAGAATGTGGCAATGAAAGTAGACCGCCCGAAAAAGAATGATTATCAGCCTGTATTCCTTGATGCAGAAGAACTGCAACATTTATTTGAAGTAGTCAAAGGGACAAAGCTGGAACTTCCTGTTTTGGTCGCCGCTTTCTACGGCTTGCGTCGTGGCGAGGTCTGCGGACTGAAATGGGACGCCATCGACTTTGAGCGTGGCACAATCACCATAAGGCACACGGTCACATCGCTGCAAGTGGACGGAAAAACAAAAATGTACGCACAGGACTCTGCAAAAACAAAATCCAGTATGCGTACACTTCCGCTTGTCGGCAGCTTTGCGGAGTATTTCAAAGAAGTAAAAGCGGCACAAGAAGTCAACAAAAAGGTCTGCGGCAACTGCTACAACTACGAATATGACGGTTATGTCTTTGTGGATGAACTGGGAAATCTGATGCGACCGGATTATCTGACGAGCTATTTCCCACAGTATATACAAAAGCACGGCTGTAAAAGAATGCGTTTTCATGATTTAAGGCACAGTTGCGCAAGTCTGCTTCTTGCGAACGGCGTACCGCTGAAACAAATTCAGGAGTGGCTTGGACACAGTGATTTTTCCACAACCGCTAACATTTATGCCCACCTTGACTACACTTCAAAACTGTCGTCGGCAAAGGCAATGGTCAGCGGAATGGCACTTCCCGAATCGGTGAATTTCGGCAACAAGTGGGCCGAAATTTCAGCTGATGGCGGAAAGAACTGATTTTTAAGGTTCGAATACGCCAAAATGCCCGAAATCGCCTTGTTCTTTCCAAAAAACAGGCTGTTCTTTCCATAGTTTTGAGCCGATTTTGAGTAAAAGGGCAAAAAAGAAAAGCCCGAAAAACCTTGATTTTTCGGGCTTTTTTGGCGGAGAGTTAGGGATTCGAACCCTAGGTACATTTCTGTACACAGCATTTCGAGTGCTGCACCTTCGACCACTCGGACAACTCTCCGTGTATGTAATTCCGCATTTCTTCCGAAAACTTTTGGAAAGAACTGACGGAAAGAACAACAAAATATTTAATTTTCGAACCGGAGAAAACCCTGTATTTATGGGCTTTTTAAGCGGAGGAAACAGCCAACTCTTCAAAAAATTTCGAGTCGAGACCGTTATGACCACTTCGATACTTCTCCGTATATGTCAACCCCGGTTTCCCGGAGGTGGACGCTTATTTAGTTTTGTCAGACAATCACTTGGGCACATATAGATACCGCCGTTAATTATAGAATAGCTAACTCTGTTTGTCAACCGTTCTGGCAAAAAATCTTCCGGCTCCTGCGCTGCCTCCGCAGGAGCCGGCTTTTATCTTATGCCAGGGCAGATACCACGGCGTCGCCCATTTCTACTGTTCCCAAGCGCTTGCAGCCGTCTGTAAAGATATCTGCGGTTCTGCAGCCATCGTTCAGAACGCTTTCCACAGCCTGCTCAATGGCGTCAGCCGCTACCGGTTCGTTCAGCGAATACCGCAGCATCATGGCCGCGGACAAAATGGTGGCCAGAGGATTCGCCAAATTCTTTCCCGCAATATCCGGAGCGGAGCCATGAATCGGCTCATACAAACCGCGGGTCCCCTCCCCCATGGAGGCGGAGGCAAGCATACCGATGGAACCAGCAATCTGCGACGCTTCATCCGAAAGAATATCTCCAAAAATGTTGGAGGTAAGAATGACGTCAAACTGCTTGGGGTTGCGAACCAGCTGCATGGCGGCGTTGTCCACATACATATGGTTCAGTTCCACATCCGGATAGTCCTTCGCGATTCGGATCACCGTTTCCCGCCACAGACGCGAGGATTCCAAGACGTTGGCTTTATCGATACTATGTACCTTTTTATTCCGTTTACGGGCTGAATCAAATGCCACGCGGGCAATCCGTTCGATTTCCGGCACGGTATACATTTCGGTGTCATACGCCGCTTGCACGCCATTCACCGTTTTCCGGCCACGCTCGCCAAAATAGATGCCGCCGGTCAGTTCTCTAACCACCATGACATCCATGCTGTCCCCGATAATATCTTCCCGCAAAGGGCATGCGCTTTTCAAAGGGCCGTAGATTTTTGCGGGGCGGAGATTCGCAAACAGCCCCAGAGCCGCACGAATTCCCAGCAAGCCCGCCTCCGGACGCTGTCCACCGGGCAGGGTGTCCCATTTGTAGCCGCCGACAGCGCCCAGAAGAACCGCGTCGGACGCCAAGCAGGCCTCTACCGTTTCACCGGGCAAAGGGTTGCCGGTTGCGTCGATTGCGCAGCCGCCTAGCAGCGCGTCGGTATAGGCACAGCGAAAACCGAACCGCTGTCCCGCAGCGTCCAGCACCTTTACCGCCTCGGCCACGATTTCCGGGCCGATGCCGTCGCCGCGCAGCAATGTGATCGCATACGTATTCATTGTATTGACACATCCTCTTTTTGAAGAATCAAGCGTGCACCACGTTAGGAATAACATTTAATAGAACCAGCAAAATCACCAAAGCCCCCAAGGCAATCCGATACCAGCCAAACGGCTTAAAATCATGCTTCTTGATGAAATTCATCAGAAAACGGATGACCACCAGCGAGACAAGGAAAGATACCACGGTCGCGATGATCAGGGCAGCCCACTCTTGGCCGCTGAACGACACCTTGTCAATGACAAGAGCTTTGAGAAATTTGACGCCACTGGCTCCCAGCATGACCGGAATGGCCATAAAAAACGAGAACTCCGCCGCCACTGTCCTGGAGGTACCCAGCAGCGTAGCGCCCAGGATGGTCGAACCCGAACGTGAGGTGCCTGGAATCAGGGCCAGCATTTGAAAAACACCGATGCCAAACGCCGATTTATAAGACATCTCCTGAAAGCTGCCGATTTTGGGCTGCTTTTTCCGGGATTCCATCCAGATAAAGGCCACCCCATATAAAATGAGGGCGGCGGCGATGACCAAGGGATACGATAGCTTGGAATCGATTAAATCGTTGAGCGCCATACCGACAACACCCGCCGGAATACTGGCTATCAGCACCTTTCCCCACAGACGAAAGGTGTCCCCTTTTTCCTTCTGGCTCTTTTTGGGAGAAAACGGATTCAGCTTATGAAAATACAACACCACGACCGCCATGATGGAGCCAAGCTGAATCACCACTTTAAACACATTGAAAAAATCGGGACTGACATTCATGGGCCAAATCGCATCCAGCAGCAGAATATGGCCGGTGCTGCTGATGGGCAGCCATTCGGTAATGCCCTGTACGATGCCCTGTACGATCGCCTTGAGTATCTCGATAAAATCCATAATGAGGGCCATACCTTTCCCCGTGAAGCACGGCGGTATTACAGGTCAATTTCGTTAAGCAAATCCCGCAGAAGGATCACTTCGTCCGCGGAAATCGTCACCCCTTTGCCCATTTTGGCATGTTCAGGCGCCCATTCGCGGATATCGTATTTCGGTGCGCGGTCATTCCAGGATATCAAATTCAGCTCCTTTGTCCATCCGGAGGGAGACTGGGACAAGACGCCGAACTCTTTTACAATTTCATACTTCAATTCTGCCATGGGTTGCACTCCTTGTTTTGTTTTTATATTTATATATGGCCAAGACCCCTCCAGCTATGCATGCCGGAGAAAAATCAGCCTGTATATCCGGCGTCAAACAGATTGCCGCCACAGCAATCGATGGCTACTATAAGGGGAAACTCACGAATTTCCAGCCGTTTCACCGCCTCGCAGCCCAAATCCTCAAAGGCGATTACCTCGCAGGCCGTCACACTTTTGGCGGCCAGAGCGCCCGCCCCGCCCACGGCACACAGATACACCGCCTGATTACGGGCGATCGCCTCCACAACCGCGGGAGCGCGCCCCCCTTTTCCGATGGTGGCGGTCACGCCGCTATCGTATAAACGAGGCGCATAGGGATCCATCCGCCCCGATGTGGTGGGTCCGCAGGCACCGATGGGCAGCCCCTCAGGCGCCGGTGTGGCTCCCGAGTAATAAATCACGCTGTCTTTAAGCGAATAAGGCAATGGCTTGCCCTCATCGAGCAATGCAAAAATACGCTTATGTGCCGCGTCTCGGGAGGTGTATACCGTTCCGGAGAGATAGACCCTGTCCCCCGCCCGTAAGGATGGACAGACGGCGGGCAGCTCGCTTGTATGGATATGCCGCTCGGTCATAAGGATTCCCACTTTCCGGTTCACGCGAATCAGCCGAACCAATTTTCCAAGATTTCTGACAGCCGCCTCTTTCGCCTGGTCGGAGGCAGAGGCGTCCGATAGGGCCGCCGGATCGGCGGCCGCTCCGATTCGCCGCTTTTTACCGCCGCCGTGACAGCGGGAAGCGGCTCATCGAAAAAATGCCGGTTCGGTCAGCGGCGCCGAATCGCCCGGCCCCTCGTCCACGGGATTGTCCTCGGAAATTTCCGCGCATTCCGTCACCGCCGCCGCGGAGCGTTCCAAATGCCGGGCCCACTCTTCCAGCCGCAGTTCAGAGGCGGCGCTTTTCTCTTCCAGCTCCTGACGGGCTTTTCCAATCTCTTCACGGGAGGCGGCCAGCTGTCTATCGATTCCCTCCAGCGTATCCTCGATGGTATCCAGGCAGCCGCCGGCCCGGGCATAGGTGCTTTCGAGATAGCGCTGCCCCATAGACCGGATTTCCACCAGAAACGCCCCGAGATCGCCCATCAAGCCTTCATAACTGCGGTTGGCCGCCAGCAGTCTCTCGATTTCCGCTTCCTTTTCCGCCATCTCGTTCTTCTGCGCCGTCAATGCTTCCCGCAGCCGCTCGTTCTCAGCGCGCAGGCTATCGGATTTCTCGTCGCCGCCCACCCGCAGCTCTTTTTCTGTTTCGAGACGCGCCTCCAGTTCCCGCAGCTTCTCCTGGAACGCATCGCTCTCAGCCGCGCGTTCCGCCCGTTCTTTTTCCAATGCAATCCGCGCCTCGTCGGCCCGGCCCTGTACCTCGGCGGCAGAATCCACCAACAAACGCATTCCACCTAGCTGATCCCGCAGTTCCTGATTTTCCCGGCGAAGGGCGTCGCCCGCCGCAGCCGCCTGCCGCAGCTGCTCTGTTTCAGCGAGCCGCTCCTCCTGCTGCTTGCAGGTCTGCAGGGCTTCCGACAGCTGTTCCGCGTTTTGTTTAAGCGCCAGGTCGCTTTCCTCCAGCTTCTGCTGTTCAGCGCTTAACTGCGTGCGCGCTTCTTCCAGCTCCCGGCGCGCTTCCTCCACTTCCTCGCCGTGCCGGGCGTTGAGCTCATCGATATAATTCAAAACATCGGCCTTGTTGAATCCGCCGATCCCTGTGCGAAACGATCCGATTTCAGCCATGCCTCTCACGTCCCTTTATCTGGCGTTGAATTTTAACCATTATACTATATCATGGGAAAAAAGAAAAGACAAGCGGTTATTTCCCCGGTAAGCTTGAGCCGCGTTCCATCTTGTGGTAGAATAAAAAGACATGGGCGGCGGCCCGATTATTCAACGGAAGGTGGAGGTGACCAGTATGACAATGGAACAGGCGGCAGCACAAATCCGTCTTCCCGACAACAAGGCCCGCGACGCCGCCCGCCGGAGACTGGATACCCGCGCCAAGCTGCCGGGCAGTCTGGGTCTATTGGAAGACGCGGTCATTCGCCTGGCGGGCATACAGCGGACCGCCTTCCCCCGGCTGGACCACAAGCTTGTGGTGGTCGTGTGCGCGGATAACGGCGTGACCGCTGAAGGGATTTCCCCTTCCGCCCCCACTGTCACCGCCGCCCAGGCGGTCAATTTTGCCCGGGGCGGCGGCACCATCAACGCTTTCGCCCGTCGGCTGGGCGCGCCGGTTCGTGTGGTGGATGTGGGGATCGCTACACCGTACACACATGAAGGTGTGGAGCGGAGAACTGTCCGGCGCGGCACCGATAATATGGCGGCGGGCCCCGCTATGTCGGCGGCGGACTGCCGCCGGGCTGTGGAAGTCGGCATAACCCTGGCGGAAGAAGCGGCCGCAAGCGGCGCACAGCTGCTCATTCCCGGCGAAATGGGGATCGGCAACACCACCTCCTCCAGCGCCGTCGCCGCCGTTCTGCTGCAAAAGCCGCCCGAAGAGATAACCGCCAGAGGGGCGGGCGCTCCCGAACGGGTGGCGCATAAGGCGGCGGTCATTCGAAAGGCATTGGACGTCAACCGCCCCTGTCCCGCCGACCCGCTGGATGTTTTAGCCAAGGTCGGCGGACTGGACATTGCGGCGCTGTGCGGCCTTTATATAGGGGCCGCGGCCTGCGGCCTCACTGCCATGCTGGACGGCGTCATTTCTTGTACCGCCGCCCTGGCGGCGGTGAGGCTGGCACCGGCTGTCCAGGAGTATCTTCTCCCCTCCCACTGTTCGGCGGAACGGGTAGGAAGCCTCCTGCTGGAAGCCCTCGATAAGAAGCCGCTGATTACCGCCGGCCTTTGTCTTGGAGAAGGAACCGGCGGCGTTTTGGGTGCGGCGCTGTTGGATTACGCTTTGGCCGCTTACGAACAGGTAGTTGGAATCGACGAAATTTAGGGGGAGCGCGTGTGGTGCTGCAATCGCTGATCATTGCCATATCCATGTACTCGGCCATTCCCATGCCGCAAATCGAATGGCGGGAGGACAATATGCGCTGGTCGCTGGGTTGTCTGCCGGCAGTGGGGCTGCTGGCGGGCGGGCCGCTTTACGGGTGGTCGGTGCTGGGTGCTGTTACCGGCATGCAGCCGGTGCTGTTCGGCGCGGTGGCTGTCCTCCTCCCCATCGTTTTGTCCGGCGGTTTTCATATGGACGGTTTCCTAGACGCCGCCGACGGCATTTTTTCCCGCCGCGACCGGCAAAAGCGTCTGGAAATCATGAAAGATCCTCACTGTGGTCCCTTCGCGGTGCTTTGCTGCGGCGGCCTGCTTCTGCTGGAGCTGGGCGCTTGGTGCCAGCTGGCGTCCGTCCCAAAGCTTCTGCCTCTGGCCTGCTGTCTTTTCACTGTATCCCGCAGTCTGACGGTCATGGCGGGCAGCCGCCTCCCTTATACGTCCACCAGCACGCTAGGCGTGCTCTTTGCCAACCGGGCGGCCCGCGGCGTGGCCGGTCTAGGCATCGCGGAGACGGTGGTTTCCGTTGCCGGGTTGTTCATTGTCGGCTGGCTGTCCGCCGGTGCCGGCGGCTGTATCGCGGCGGCCGTGCTGGCCGCCGCGGCGGGGCTTCTCTTCTGGTGGTACGCTTCCATGGTCCGCCGGGAGTTCGGAGGGATTACCGGGGATTTGCTGGGCTTCTTTGTGGAGCTGTCCCAAGGCGGCCTGCTGCTTGTCCTGGCACTTTGTTCTTTGTTTCTCCGCGCATTGTGATAGAAAGGTCTTGATTATATGCAATTGGAACTCGTATTCATCCGTCACGGTCAGACAGCCGGGAATGAACAGCGCCGCTATATCGGGCAGAGCGACGATCAGCCCTTGTCCGAAGCCGGCCGGGCCCAGCTGCAGGAATGGCAGGCCGCCAAAAAATACCCGCCGGCCGACGCCCTGTATGTCAGCCCCTTAGCCCGCTGTCAGGAGACGGCCAGAATTCTCTATCCCATGCTGGTACCGGTGACCATCCCGTCTTTGGTGGAAGTCGATTTGGGCATATTCGAAGGGAAAACCTACGAGCAGCTTAAGGATGAGCCGTCCTTCCGACGCTGGATCGACTCCCGTGGGATGACGCCGCCTCCCGGCGGAGAGGGCGGAAAGGAAATCGCGCAAAGGCTGATGGGCGCGCTGCGGCAAATCGCTGACGACGCGCAGCGCTGCCATTTCAAGCGGGCGGCCGTTATCACCCACGGCGGTTGCATTATGACACTTTTTCAACAGCTGGACGTCGCTCCCGGGACGGATTTCTATGCCTACGCCACGCCAAACGGCAGCGGATATACGGCCCTGCTGGATACCAATACCATACAGCTGTCCCGTATCACTCCTCTGTCTTTGTAAAAATATTTCAAGAATTTTCGTACTTTTTCGAGCAAAGCTTGTCAAATGCGAAAAAATTCGGTATACTTAACCCAGAATACTTACAGGACTGGAAAGGCGTGGTGAGGAACATGGCATTGGGCTTCCCCCTTTATATCGACCTGAACGGCAATAACTGTGTGGTTTTCGGGGGCGGAGACTATGCCGCTTCCTGCGTGAAGACGTTGCTGGCCTTCGGGGCGAGGGTGACGGTTATCTGCCCGATACTCAGTGAAAAGATGCGGGAGTTGGATGCAGCAAGTGAAGCCG
>ENA-ORTH01000361-ORTH01000361.1-human-gut-metagenome-genome-assembly--contig:-NODE-361-length-58056-cov-4.813417_pt1 | contig 58056 bp, 51 predicted proteins | sample MGYA00241914_ERZ509192 | MGnify/ENA primary metagenome ERZ509192 (study PRJEB26280, sample SAMEA2338826) | human gut metagenome | biome: human gut; feature: human-associated habitat; material: faeces...
AGAAGGCCCACGCACTCTGCCGCCGAGGCGGCGCGCTGGTCGAACTGGCCGGGCAGGTATTCGGTGGCGAACACCGTAAAGCTGCCCTCAGGGATAGCTGTATGCACGTCGTCCAGCTGCGGCTCGGAAAACACCACGGGCACCGCCTCGCGGAACTGCTCGGGCGCCATGCCCTCCACATCATAGCGGTTCAGAATGCGCAGGCCCGTCAGGCCCTTTGCGCCCAGCAGGCCGCGGAACTCTGCCAGAAGGCCCTTTGCCTCCACTGCGTGCTCGGGCCGCTTTTCCACATAAATACGCTGTACTGCCATGGTTCAGTTCCTTTCCTTTCCTGCGGCCAGTGCCCGCGCGCCGATGTCGCTGCGCATGTGCATGCCCTCAAAATGAATGTTCTCTGCTGCGGCGTAGGCGGCCTTCACCGCCGCCTGCAGCGTTTCGGCCACGGCCGTCACGCCCAGCACGCGGCCGCCCGCCGTAACAAGGCCGCCGTCCTCCAGCTTTGTGCCCGCGTGGAACACCGTGGCCCCGCCGCCGGGCAGCTGGCCGTTCACAAGGCCTGTGATGGGCTTTCCGCTCTCATATTTCTGCGGGTACCCGCCCGATGCCAGCACCACGCAGGCTGCGCTGGCGGCCTTCCACTTCACCGGCACGCCAGCCAGCGTGCCGTTCGTGGTGGCCTGCATAATCTCCAGCAGGTCGCCGTCCAGCAGCGGCAGCACCACCTGCGTCTCAGGGTCGCCGAAGCGGCAGTTGTATTCTATCACCTTCGGGCCGTCCGGCGTAAGCATCAGGCCAAAGTACAAACAGCCCCTGAACGGGCAGCCCTCGGCCCGCATGGCCTCGATGGTGGGCTGGAAAATGGTGCGCATGCACGCCTGCGCCAGCTCAGGCGTATAGCAGGGGTTCGGGGCAATGGTGCCCATGCCGCCCGTGTTCAGGCCCCTATCGCCGTCCAGAGCGCGCTTGTGATCCATACTGGACACCATGGGCACCACCGTCTGCCCGTCTGTAAAGCTCAGCACAGACACCTCGGGCCCGGTGAGGAATTCCTCCACCACCACGCGGCTGCCGGAGGCGCCGAAGGCGCCGTCCTCCATTATGCTTTTCACAGCGGCCATGGCCGCCGCCTCGTCCTCGCAGATGAGAACGCCCTTGCCCAAGGCAAGGCCGTCCGCCTTTACCACCACCGGGTATTTGCCCTGCGCGCGGATATATGCCCTTGCGCTTTCCGCGTCGCTGAACGCCTCGTAGCTCGCGGTGGGGATGCCGTATTTTTTCATCAAATCCTTTGAGAACACCTTGCTGGCCTCGATGCGCGCCGCGGCCTTATCCGGCCCAAACGCGGGGATGCCCTTTTCCGCCAGCGCATCCACCATGCCGAGGGCAAGGGGGTCGTCCGGCGCCACCACCACATAATCCATGGCGTTCTGCACGGCCCATTCCACCATGGCCTGCACGTCCGTGGCCTTTATGGGCACGCACACGGCGTCTGCCGCAATGCCGCCGTTGCCCGGCGCACAGTAAAGCTGCGGCGCAGCCTTCGCCTCCTTCAATTTGCGGATAATGGCGTGCTCGCGCCCGCCGCCGCCCACCACCAGTACCTTCATGGCATTTCCTCCGTTACTGCATTACTTTGAAAATTGTGACATCGCCGTTTTCATATACGGTTTCGAACCCCTCGGGCGCAGACGGGCCGCCAAAGATGCCGGGCTGCGTCTGCTCGGTGATGTCCCAGCCATAGCGCGCCGCCTGCGCGGAATACACCACATGGCTGATGCCCTTTTCACGGCAAAAGGCCGCCGCCTCGCGTGCCTCAATACCAGGGCCGAACAGTGCCTTCATCTCGTCCACCCGCAGGGCAATCTCCTCCTCAGGCACGCCCAGGTTCGACCTGGCATACTTGAAGCTCTCCATATAAAAGCGCCGCCCGCTCAGGCCCGAATACACATTCGAAAGTCCTTCCAGCGCCTTGCCCGTGTGCGTACGGTTGGTGACCAGCAGCGCCGCTTCGGGCACGTTCTGCCGCACCCATTCCATCGCCTGCTGTTCGGCGGCTGTCAGGGGGAGGTCCCACGAATCGTCCGCCGCCGCGCGCGCCATTACAGGCACCGTCTCGCGCACCATCTGCGCCATGGTGCACAGCCCCGTTGCAAGGCCCGCCAGCGCCAGCGCGGCCACAGCGCCCCTGCACGCCAGCGACACAGCCCTTTTGCGCCGCGCGCAAAAGGCCAAAAAGCCGGGCAGGCTCTGCACCGCCAGCGCGTCTGCACACAAAAGGCCCAAAAAGGCAAAATACATCTGGCTCATGGCCTCGTGGTCGAACAGGAAAAACGCAGCAAAGCCGCCCAGCAGCCCGGCGTACAGCATCAGCCTTTCGCCCGGCAGGCGGAAGATGCGCAGAGCATCGCGCACGCCGCCCAAAAGTGCAAGCGGCATGGCAGCCGGCGCATAGCACACGGCCTGCGCCAGCATGAACACAGGCGCCGCCGCGCCCAAAAGCGCGGGCCATTTGGCCCGGATAAGGGCGATAAAATTGGTGAAATAAGATTTTTCCAGCGTGCCGAACACGCTGAAATGGATGCTGGTGCCCGCGCCCGCCGAAAAAAAGGCCGCATACAGCGCGCTGAACCCGGCCAGCAGCATAAGCGCCCAGGCCAGCGTGGCCGCGCGCAGGCGCATGCCGCCGCGCCCTGCGCCCGGCAGCCGCACCAGCGCGGCACAGAAAAACGCCAGCACCGCCACACCGGCCACGGGCCCCTTTGCAAAGCACAAAAGCGCAAGGGCGGCAAGGTTCAGCCCCCACAGCCAGGCCGGGCGCGCGTTCCCCTCGCGCCGGAACAGCACGGCGCCTGTGGAAAAAAACGCCGCCAGCAGGCCAAGGCCGAAGCCCATGCCGTTGATGTTTGTGAGCACATGGTACACACTGAGGTTCCAAAACGGGCAGCGCCCGTACTCAAATACCTTCCACAGCCCCGCGCCGCCGCACAGGAACACAAGGCCCAAAAGCAGGCCCGCCCTTTTTATGCTGCCGCCGTACAGGATGCGGCCAAGGTCCCACAGCATGGCGGCTGTGAATAAAATGCCCGCCAGCGGAAGCAGCACGGCCTCCATGTCATAGCAGGGCGTTCCGCTCGCCATGGAGAGGCCCGCAGCCATCAATTCCGAAAGATAATGATAGGTCAGGGTATAGCCTGAAAAGCGCAGGTCCTGCGGGGGAAACCCCAGAAGAAAGCTTTGCGCATTGCCCACGTTCCAGAAAAAATCCTGCTGGGGCATCACGGCGCCGCCCGCGGCAACGGGCAGGGCGAAGCGAAGCGCGCCGCCCACACAGTACAGCGCCAGCAGGCACAGCACAGCCGCACACAGCCAGCCTTCTCCAGGCCTGTCCGGCGCGCGCAGGGCTGCAAGCAGCGGCCTGCGCTTTGCCCAAAGCCCGGCCAGCCCCGCGGCAGCCAAAAGCCACGGCAGCCAGAAGGCCCCCCATGCGCTGGCCAGTGCGCTGCACGCCGCAAACGCCAGCATGCCGAATACAAACGAGGCTGTCTGCAAAAGGCCGAAGCGCTTTGCGCCCACCGCTTCGGCCAGCACCCGCCCGGGCAGCCAGACACCCAGCACGCACAGAGCAAGCGCCAGCGGCGGCAGGAACAGCCCGCCGAAGGCGTTCATACAGGCGCTGGCCGCGATGAACACCGCCATGCCCGCCATGATGGGCCAGCGCTTTTTCATGCTTTGCAGGTAAGCCATGGGGCCGCCCTCCTACTGCGGCAAGCCGCAAAATTATTTACAGGCCGCACAGCGCACGCAGGTGCGCTGTGCGTTATAGACGGCGGGCACTGCCGCGCCGCCCGGGTATGGCACCGCAAACGCCGGTGACGGGCCCAAACGGTGCGGGGAAACACACGCCGCGCCGCGCATTCCGCTGTGCAGGCAGCGCACCGGCCCGGCGGCGCGCCGCGCGGCGTCAGTGGTGGAACAGGCGCAGGCCGTTGAAGGCCATCACGATGCCGTATTTGTCGCACGTCTCTATCACCTGCGCATCGCGGATAGAGCCGCCCGGCTCTACAATGGCCGTCACGCCGGAGCGGCGCGCGCGCTCGATGTTGTCTCCGAAGGGGAAGAAGGCGTCCGAGCCAAGGCACACGCCGGTGAAGCGGGCCAGCCACTCCTTCTTTTCGGCGGGCGTAAGCGGCTCGGGGCGCCGGGTAAACGTCTGCGCCCACACCTCTTCTCCAATAACATCCTCGCACTCATCGGAAATATATACATCAATGGCATTATCCCTGTTCGGGCGCGAGACATCCGGGCGGAAGGGCAGGCCCAGCACCTTCGGATGCTGGCGCAAATGCCAGATGTCCGCCTTGTTGCCCGCAAGGCGCGTGCAGTGAATGCGGCTCTGCTGGCCCGCGCCCACGCCGATGATCTGCCCGCCCTCGGCGTAGCATACAGAGTTGGACTGCGTATATTTCAGTGTGATAAGGCACAAAAGCAGATCGCGCTTTTGCTCTTCGGTGAGCGTTTTGTTTTTGGTGACGATGTTCGAGAACGTTTCCGGGCCGAATTTCGCCTCGTTGCGTCCCTGCTCGAAGGTGATGCCGAACACGTCCTTGTGCTCGATGGGCGCAGGCGTGTACGCGGGGTCTATCTGCACAATATTGTAGCCGCCCTTGCGTTTTGCTTTTAAAATGGCCAGCGCGGCCTCGGAATAGCCCGGCGCGATGATGCCGTCCGTCACCTCATGCTGGATCACTTTTGCCGTGGCCTCGTCGCATTCGTCGGAAAGGGCAATCCAGTCGCCGAAGGAGGACATCCTGTCCGCACCGCGGGCGCGCGCATAGGCACAGGCCAGAGGGCTGAGCTGCAGCCCCTCTACAAAATACATCTTTTTCATGGCGTCCGTCAAAGGCAGGCCCAGCGCGGCACCGGCGGGCGACACATGCTTGAACGAGGCCGCCGCAGGCAGGCCCGTGGCCTCTTTCAGCTCTTTCACAAGCTGCCAGGAATTCAGCGCATCCAGAAAATTGATATAGCCGGGCCTTCCGTTCAGCACCTGCACGGGCAGCTCGCCCTGCGCCATGAAGATGCGCGCAGGCTTCTGGTTGGGGTTACAGCCGTATTTCAGTTCCAGTTCTTTCATATCGAAGCTCCTCTCTGCCCGAACGGCGGTCACACTTTTTCGTATTTGTTCACGATGCGCGTTTTGCACTTGCCTGTTTTCAGCTCTATCTCCCGCACGAACAGCGACACCTTGTTCGCTTCGTTCAGGCTGTTCCACAGCATGTTCGTGAAGGTGTCGATATCGCCGGACAGCTTCACCTTCTCCGGCTCGCCCGAAAACGAGGGGATGGGGCTGCCGTCGCAGCGGTAGGTGTGGATAAAGCGGCCCTCGCCCGGCACGGGCTGGGGATATTCAAAGAAAAAGCGCTCCACAGAGCCGCCGTTGCCCTCGTCCGACCTCAAAATAGACAGCTTGTAGCTCATTTTCCCCTTTTTCGTCACCTTCACAACGCCCGAAATGCGCGGGGTGAAATTGGGCGCGTCCGGCTCGAAGGTGCGCGTGCGCAGGGCTTTGGCAAAGCCATGGCCCTTTTCGTACGCTTCAAAAATAGTGTCCGTCTGGTCGCCGTTCGTCACAATGGTCCTGCTGCCGAACACGCGCACGGGCGCATAGATGATAAGGCTGGGGTCCTCCAGTTTGGAAGGGTCAGCCGCTTCGGTGATGATGCCGCCGTCCTTTTCCGTAAACACCCGGTTGCGGCTGTTGGCCGAACGGCCCATGATAAAATAGGCAAGCACCGCGCGCAGGCCGTCATCTGAACGGCCGATGACGATGCCCCGCCCGGGGTATGAATTCACGGCAAGCTCTGCCGCAAGGCTCAAATGTTCCATAACGCTTTCCTCCGCTTTTTGTTTTGCCGCGCATGGTGCGCGGCACGCGCTTTCTGCGCGCACCCCTTTAGGGCGGCGCGCCTTTTCAAGGCTCCCGTCAGCCCTGCTCCAGCTTCTGCGCCAGACGCTCGGCTGCCTGCGGCAGAATAATCCACTCCGCCTGCTCCATCACGCGGCGCTGCAGCGTCTCGGGCGTGTCGCCCTCGCGCACCTCCACCGCCTTCTGTGCCAGAATGCGCCCCTCGTCATAATTCTCGTTCACAAGGTGCACAGTGGCGCCCGTCACCTTCACGCCTCTGGCAAGCGCCGCCTCGTGCACGCGAAGGCCGTAATAGCCCGCGCCGCAGAACGATGGGATAAGGCTGGGGTGGATATTGAGTATCCTGTCCGGGTAGGCTGCCAGCACCCGCGGGCCTATCATGGAGAGATAGCCCGCCAGCACCACCATATCGACGCCATGGCCTTTCAGCAGGCCGCACAGTGCTGCATCGTGCGCGGCGGCACCGGCGTATGCCTTCCGGGCGCACACGGCAGCCTCCACGCCTGCCGCCTGCGCGCGCTGCAGCGCATAGGCCTGCGGGTTTGAGGCCACTACCAGCGCAACGCGCACATGGGGCATGCGGCCTGCCGCCTGCGCGTCCAGCAGGGCCTGCAGGTTTGTGCCGCCTCCGGAGACGAGCACCGCCGCGCTCAGCACAGCACCACGCCCTTTTCAGCGCCCTGCGCCACTTCACCCATAAAATAGGCGTCCTCGCCATTTTCCTTCAGCACAGTCAGCGCTTCGTCCGCATATTCGGCGGGTACAACGACAGCCATGCCCACGCCCATGTTGAAGGTATTGTACATATCGTGCTCGGAAATATCGCCCGTTTTGCGGATAAGCTCGAAAATAGAGGGCGTGCGCAGCCTTGCCTTTTCAATGCGCGCCACACAGCCGTCAGCCAGCGCACGAGGCAGGTTTTCATAGAAGCCGCCGCCCGTGATATGGCTGACGGCGCACACCGGCGCCTTTTCCAGCAGCGCCAGAACGGGCTTCACATAAATGCGCGTGGGCACAAGCAGCGCCTCGCCAAGCGTCTTGCCAAGCTCAGGCTCATAGCGCCCCACGGCGGCGCTGTCGATGCCGAACACCCTGCGCACCAGCGAAAAACCATTTGAATGCACGCCGGAAGAGGGCAGTGCAATAACGGCGTCGCCCGGGCGCATTTTCGTGTTGTCGATGATACTCGATTTTTCCACAACACCAACGGAAAAGCCGGCAAGGTCGTATTCGTTTTCCGGGTAAAAGCCAGGCATCTCGGCCGTTTCACCGCCCACCAGAGCCACGCCGGCCTGCACGCAGCCCTCGGCCACGCCGGCCACGATGGAGGCTACTTTTTCCGGCACATTCTTTCCGCAGGCAATGTAATCCAGAAACACCAGCGGTTTTGCCCCGCAGGTGATGATGTCGTTCACGCACATGGCAACGCAGTCGATGCCCACGGTGTCGTGCTTGTCCATCAGGAAGGCCAGCTTCAGCTTGGTGCCCACGCCGTCCGTGCCGGACACCAGCACCGGGTGTGAAAGGCCGGTCATGTCCAGCTCAAACAAGCCGCCAAAGCCGCCCAGCCCGCCAATGGCGCCGGGCGTCATGGTGCGCGCCACATGCTTTTTCATCAATTCTACGGCGGCATAGCCCGCGGTGATGTCCACACCGGCCGCTTTATAGCTCTCTGAAAAACTCTTTTCCATCTTATGTTTCCTTTCTGCCCGGCAGCGTTCAGTCGCCCGCGGCACCTATTTTATGCTCGAATTTGGATTTCTGCGGCACCTGCGGCGGCGCAGAGGGATATTCGCCCGTAAAGCAGCCCGTGCAGAAATTACAGCGGCAGTTTTCCGCTATCTGCTTCACGCCCTCCACGCTCAAAAAGCCCAGGCTGTCCACACCGATCATATCGGCAATCTCCTGCGTGGAATGGTTGGCGGCAATCAGGTTTTCGCGGCTGTCGATATCTGTGCCGAAATAACAGGGGTACAGGAACTTCGGCGCAGAGGAGCGAAAGTGCACCTCCTTTGCCCCTGCCTCGCGCAGAAGCTGCACAATCTGCTTTGAGGTGGTGCCGCGCACAATGGAATCATCCACCAGCACCACGCGCTTGCCCGCCACGGTGTCCGCAATGGGGTTCAGCTTGATGCGCACGGTGTTTTCCCGCAGCTTCTGCGAGGGCTGGATGAACGTGCGCCCGATGTATTTGTTCTTCAAAAAGCCGATGCCGTAGGGAATGCCGCTTTGCTGGGAATAGCCCAGCGCGGCGTCCAGGCCGGAATCCGGCACGCCTATCACCACGTCTGCCTGCACCGGATGCTCCAGCGCCAGGAAGGCCCCCGCGCGGCGGCGCGCACGGTGCACGCTGGCGCCGTCGATGACGGAATCCGGCCTGGCAAAATAGACGAATTCAAATACGCACAGGCCCGTTTTGCCGCCGCAGTGCGTTTTGATGCTGTGCATGCCGTCCTTGTCGAACATCACAATCTCGCCCGGCTCCACATCGCGCACAAATTCGCCGCCTGCCGCCAGAATGGCGCAGCTTTCACTGGCAACAACGTCGCTGCCGCCTATTTTGCCGATGCACAGCGGGCGGTAGCCATAGGGGTCGCGCGCGGCAATCAGCTTGCGCGGGCTCATCACCACAAGGGAATATGCGCCCTGTAATTTATCCATAGCGCGCTCCACCGCCTGTTCGATGCTGCTGCTGGCAAGGCGCTCTTTGGTGATAGTGTATGCAATGACCTCTGTATCTGAGGTGGATTGGAAAATACCGCCGGCCAGCTCGAACTCTTCGCGCAGCTCGGCAGAGTTTGTAAGGTTGCCGTTGTGTGCAATGGCCATGGGCCCTTTTACATGACGGATAACGAACGGCTGTGCGTTAGCACGAAGCCGCGTGCCGGTGGTGGCATAGCGGCAGTGGCCGATGCACATCTGCCCGCGGGGCATAGCGTCCAGCACGTCTTTTGTGAACACCTCGTTTACAAGCCCCAGCTCGCGGCGCTTGTAAATGACGCCGCCGTCGTTCACGGCGATGCCGCAGCTCTCCTGTCCGCGATGCTGCAGGGCATACAGTGCATAATAGGCCGTGGCCACCACATCGTGGCCGCCGCGGTCATACATGCCGAACACGCCGCACTCCTCATGCAGCTTCCCATCCAGATATTCCTTCATATCAGTTCCCTTTCCGTTTTCTGTCATGTTTCCGCCCGGCGTACGGGCCCTTCCGGCAGCGCGGGCCTCCGCTTCTCCGCGCCCGGCAGGCCGTCACAGGGCGGCAAGCTCTTTCTGCAGGGCTTTATCCTTTTGGGCAATGGCCCTGCCCATGGCTTCCCGTTCAGCCTTCAGCGCCAGGGCAAGCGCAGGCTCGCCCAACGCCAAAATCTGCGCGGCCAGCACCGCTGCATTTTTTGCGCCATTCAGCGCCACCGTGGCCACCGGGATGCCTGTGGGCATCTGCACCGTGGCAAGCAGGGCGTCCAGCCCGTCCGCCGCGCCGCCCTTCACCGGGACACCTATTACCGGCAGCGTGGTGTTGGCAGCAAGGGCGCCCGCCAAATGCGCCGCCATACCCGCCGCGGCAATCAGCACCCCAAAGCCGTTTTCCTGCGCCGTGCACGCGAAATGCGCCGCCTCGGCCGGGGTGCGGTGCGCGCTGAGCACATGCGCCTCGAAGGGGATGCCGTATCCCTTCAGCACTTGGGCCGCACCTTTTACAACGGGCCAGTCGGAATCGGATCCCATGATGATGGCAACCTTTTTCATTGTAACGCTTCCTTTCCATGCCGCCCAGCGGACATGCGCGCGGGGAAATGAAAAAGCCACGGTGCAGGTACACCATGGCCTTTTTGTTTACACTTCGCCCGTACGCTGGATGCCCGCGCGCGCACAGCGCCGCCGCACGCACTTCGGCCTGCAATGCCCCTGCGCCCAAAAACGAACGTTCTGCATCACGCAAACCTCCCGCCGGTTCGTACTTCTCTTTTATACTAGCCTTTTTTTCGCGTGAAATCAATGCCTTTTGCGCCTGTGCCTCATTTTCGGGAAACGGCACAAGAAACCGCCCCCGCCCGCTGGCTTTTTCGGTGTTTTTATAAGGCGTGCCCGGCGGCCGTGCCCTGGGTGATGGCCGAGAACGACGCCCCGCACAGCCCTGCCAGCGCCGCGGGCGCCGCCTGCACCTGCAGGCCGGGCCGCCCCGCGCTGACGCAGATAGAGCCCAGCGCCTGCGCCGAGACGTCGAACACTGTGGGATATGCCTTTTTCATGCCCAGCGGGCTGCATCCGCCCCGAATGTACCCGGTAGCCTTCTGGATACCGGCTACCGGCAAAAGCTCCACCCGTTTTTCCCCCACCGCCGCGGCGGCCTTTTTCATGTCCAGCTGGGCGGCCACAGGCACCACGAACACATAATGCCCGCCCGCGCCGCGCGCCACCAGCGTTTTGAACACTGTCTCCGGCGGGATGCCCGCTTTGCGCGCCGCCTCCAGGCCCAGCCCGCCGCGGGGCGCGCTTTCCATATCCACATGGTATTCATGCAGCTCATACGGCACGCCCGCCCTGTCCAGCAGGCGCACCGCGTTCGTTTTCCCCTGCGCCATCCCCGGCCCCCTTCGCGTTATTCCGGCTGTGCGCCGCCATGCGGCGCACGCCTTGCCGAAAGTATAGCAGAAAAAGTTTTTTCTCTCAAGACTCTTGCGCAAAACCCAAAAGGCGGGTATCATATCACTGTACGCAGAGTAGAGGCCTGCGCGTAAAGTGCCGCCCTGACGGGGAGTTGCAGGGCGGACGAAAAGCATCCGCTTGCGGTGCAGGCTTCGCATCCCGCTGCTGCATGAACAAGAACGCGCGGCGCCGGCCGCGCCGGGCAAGGCGCTGCCGTGCCCGGCGTACCCGCCCCTCCGCCTTCTTTTTGTGCGGCAACACGCGCAAAAAGGAGGTTTTTTGTATGCAGAAATTTGTTCAGCCGTTCTTTACCCGCATGCGGGCCGCAGCCTGCGAGGTGCGGCGCATCTCCAGCATGACGGGCGCCGCCATGCTGGCGGCGCTGGCCGTGGTGCTGGACAGGTTCACCTGGCAGGTGGGCCCCATGCTGGAGATTGGCGTTTCTTTTCTTGCGGTAGGCGTCTCCGGCTTTTTATACGGGCCATGGCTGGCCGGGCTGGCCGGCGTCATCATTGACATCCTCGGGTATTTTCTGCGGCCAAACGGAGACTTTTTCTTCGGCTTTGTGCTGAATGAGTTTCTTCTGGGCTTTATTTACGGCTGCTGGCTCTACCGCCGCAGGGTGACGCTGGCGCGCACATTCTGCGCCTGCCTGACAGCAGTGCTTGTGCTGAATTTGTGCCTGACGCCGCTTTGGCTGCACATCATGTACGGCAACACCTTCGTGCTTTCTGCCGGGCGGCTTTTGAAAAACATCGTCAAGCTGCCGGTGGACACCGGGCTGTTGTATGCGCTGCTGCGTTTGGCGGAAACGCGCCTTGTGCCGCAGCTCCGCCGCCGGTGACAGAGGCCGGCAGTACATATGCAGCGCCCCGCGGAGGCAGCCGCGGGGCGCTTTCTTAACTTCGCAGCGCTGATTACCCGGCGAAGAGCCATATGCGCACGCCATGGAAGAGACAGGCCCCGCCGGGCACATGGGCACGGAAAACGCCGTTTTCCTGCGCCGGCGCGCCTTTTTCCCAGCCTTTTCCCTCTTTTTTCCCTGTGTGTGCCGCTTTGCCGCACCTTTTACACCGCACGGCGGCAGGCAGCATACCATGGGGCAAAGGAGGCATGCAGCATGCTTACAAACGATTCTTTTGAAACCTTATCTGTCAGCCCGGCCTACCCCGGGCACCTTCTCACCACGGGCTCGAACAGCAGCGAGGTGGCGCGCATCCAGACGTACCTGAACGCCCTGCGCGTGGATAACCCGAACATCTCTGCCCTGACGGTAGACGGCAAGTTCGGCCAGAACACCAAAATTGCCGTGCAGGTGTTTCAGTACACGCACAGCCTGGCAGCCGACGGCATCGTAGGCGGCGCCACATGGAACGCCATTATCAGCGCCTACAACGCCCGTTTTTCCGGCAGCGCCGATACCTACCCCGGCATCACGCTGCGCCCGGGCGCGCGCAGCCAGGACGTGGGCCATATGCAGACGCGCCTGAACGAGCTTTCCAAGCTGTACACGGCCATCAGCAGCCAGATGGTGGATTCCGCCTACGGCCAGAACATGTCTGCCGCGGCGCGCCTGTTCCAGCGCCAGTTCAGCCTGGCCGCCGACGGCCTTGTGGGAAAAGGCACCTGGGCGAAGGTGGTGGAGGTGCACAGCGCCGCACAGCAGGGCGCGCCCACGCGCGTTTCGCCCGCCTATGCGGGCACAGCCCTGCGCACAGGCTCTTCCGGCGACGATGTGCGCATCGCGCAGAGCTATCTGAACAAAGCCCTCGGCGCCGGGCTCAAGGTGGACGGCAGGCTCGGCGCCAGCACAAGGCAGGCCGCCGAGGCCTTCCAGGCCAGAGAGGGCCTTTCCATCGACGGCGTCATCGGCCGTGCCACCTGGGATAAACTGGTGCTGGCGTTCAACGCCGCGCTCTGAGCCTTCCTGCGCCAAAAGCCGCCTGTGCGCTGCACAGGCGGCTTTTCCGTATGGCTCATGCCTCACTCGGCCAGCAGGGCGGCCTTGCAGGCGGCAAGGCTTTCTTTGTCTTGCTGCGGCAGCTCCGGGTATTCGGGTGCACACGCCTCCAGCGTCTGCAGCACCACCTCGCTTACCAGATAGCGCGTGTACCATTTGCGGTCTGCCGGAAGGACGAACCACGGGCTGTGCGGCGTGGCGGTGGCGTTGATGGCCCTTTCGTACAGCCTTTGATATTCGTCCCAGTGCTCGCGCTCTTTCAGGTCGCTTGAAGAAAACTTCCAATTCTTTTCTTCATCGTCTATGCGCTCCAAAAAGCGCTTTTTCTGCTCCTCCTTCGAGACATTCAGGAACATTTTCACCACGCGGTAACTATTTTCGTACAGGTATTCTTCAAAATTGCGTATCTGTTCATACCGCTTTTCAAAAAAGTTCCCGTCGTGCAGGCACCGCTTTGCAAGGCGGTATGTGTTTTGCAGCCCGTGCACCTGTACCACCAGCACATCCTCGTAATACGAACGGTTGAAAATGGCTATTTTCCCGCGCGGCGGCAGCGCGCGCACGGCGCGCCACAGATAGTCGTGCGCCAGCTCCTCCTGCGAGGGCTGCTTAAAGCTCACCACATCCACGCCCTGCGGGTTCAGGCTGGCCATGGCGTGCTTGATGGTGCTGTCCTTCCCTGCGGCATCCATAGCCTGCAGCACAAACACCACGCCCTCGCGGCCGTCCGCATACAGCTTTTCCTGCCAGCGGGCTATTTTGGCAAGGTTCTCCTGCGTTTTGGCCAGCACCGCCGGTTTATCCGCCTTGCGCACGCCGTCGGCCCTGCCGTCAGCCGACATTTCCTTCAGACGCAGCGGCCTCTTTCCTTTAAATTCATACTGCGAAACGGCCATGCCGCCACCCCCTTTCTGTCTTTCTATCAGTATAGCACACAGGCGGGCAAAAAACACCGGCCGGGCGGGTTTAGATGCACCTCGTTTTCACAATATTGTCTTATTAAATTTGAGAAAGTAAATCGGCCTTTTTGTTATCATACTCACCCTGTGTGATGGCCCCTATCTCTTTCAGACGCGCCAATTTTTCAATTTTGGAAAAAACATCATCCTCCTGCTCGGATGCAGGCGTATCTGAATCTCCTTTATGGGCCATCTTCCCTTTGGCCAATATACCTCTAACGCTATTCCCAAATTTTTTGACACCATCAACAGTACGCTTTTTAATAGAATCCCCATATTCTGGTTCGTCAGAAGTGTCATTGGTAGCTATTTCCTGAATTTCTTGATAATCAGTCAGAACATCTGCTTCTGTATATGCGAAGTTCGCTTTATCCAAAGCAACAACAAGTCGTTTTGCCATGGGAAGCATAGAAGCAAAATTCAACCCGCCGGAAATCACTCCTCCAACCACCGGAATGGCCTTAGAAACGCCTTTTGCAAACGTACTTTTTGTTACTTTTACTCCAATCAATTTTCCAATTTGCTTAACAATTGGGTACCAAACCGTTTTAGTCAACGCTTTTTGCGGCAATTTTTTCAAAGTTGTTTTGGCAATTTGTGAAGATAGAATTCTAATACCTGCAGCTGCCCCGGATACACCAAACATAACACCGCAGTACATAATCAGCTGTCCGCGCACTGCGGTATCATCTACTTCACCATCTTTCCACAAATCTTGCGCACCATATAAGTAAGATAGCTCCTGTGCCAGGCGTAGAGTCATTCCGAAAAACTGAAGTGCGTCGGTAGGGACTGTTATCCCCATCGCGATTCCGCCCGGTATACCCATAGCAAATGAAGCCGCAGACGATGTGCTAGTACGCACCAAGATTAACTTGTTTGCCATACGCGCAAGCATATCACGGGAACATCCTGACTCAATCGGGCCAATATCTATGACTTTCTGAATATCAACATTTTCTTTAGCAAAACTTTCTGCTAAAAATTTCTGACGATCCACCTTAACCCCTGGAATTTGAATCGCATTATTCACGATTGTTTCCAAGGCTATCTCACTAGTCTGATTAGATTGTACCTCCACCATTTTATAACACTCCCATATTTAATCTACAGGTTGTTAAAAATCACCTACAAAATAGGCTGTACAAATTTCGCGAGATTGGGATTACATGGATAAGCGTCTTACCTCTTGGCCAATAACATCCCATGTTGTTCGTCATTTCTTTACACTCTACATTTCAGTTGAAAAGAGCAATGAAAGGTAAGTTTCTTCTCTATTCCTTTAATTAACTTCTCATATTTCTCTTTCTCCGATAATGATACAAATTTTTAATTGATATTATGGGCAAAACTGCACTCACAGCGCAGGCTCCAGCTTCGCCTCCACCGTACCCTCTGCGCCGTACAGCGGCTGGGGCCGGGCAGGCGCAGGGGCCTGCAGGCGCTCTTTGGCCACGCTGAGCATAAGACGGATGCGGTTCTCCTGATTCACGCGCGTGGCGCTGGGGTCATAGTCGATGGGCGTGATATTTGCCGAGGGGTACAGGGTGCGTATTTTATTGATCATGCCTTTGCCACTGATGTGGTTCGGCAGGCAGCCGAAGGGCTGCGCGCACACAATGTTTTCAAAACCGGCGTGCACCAGCTCTACCATTTCGGCGGTCAAAAGCCAGCCCTCGCCCATCTTTACACCATAGCTGATAATGCCCTGGGCCATTTTTTTCATTTTTTCAAAGGGCATGGGGGCGTGGAACTGCGGATACCTTGCAATGGCCGCCAGCATCATCTCCTCGCGCGTGTCCAGGAAATCCTGTATCACGCCTGCCGCGCGGGCCAGCCATGTGTCACCGCCGTAAAGCCTTGCGGTCTCGCGCATATTTTCCACGCAGTACTGCACAAAGCCCATCAGGCCGGGCACATTCACCTCACATCCCTCGCCGGCCAGAAACGCCTCCAGCCCATTGTTGCCAAGGGCTGCATATTTCACATAAATCTCGCCCACAACGCCCACCTTCACACGCGGGCACCAGTGCACGGGCACAGCGGCAAAATCTGCCGCAATAGCCGCAAAGTTGCGGCGCATATCCCGCTTTGTGACACCGCGCCTGTCGTCATACTGGGCAGTCAGCACGCGCAGCCAGCGCGCCACCACGGCATCGGCCGCGCCGGGCGTTTGCTCATAGGGGCGCACCTGGTTCGCAAGGCACATCAGCTCGTCGCCGTAGAACACGGCGGACACCACCTTGCGCAGCAGCGGCACAGTAAGGGAAAAGCCGCTGTCCTTTTCAAGGCCGGAAAAGTTCAGGCTGGCCACGGGCACATTGCCGAAGCCCGCCTTTACAAGCGCCTTGCGCAGAAGGTGGATATAATTCGAGGCGCGGCAGCCGCCGCCCGTCTGTGTGATGAGCAGGGCCGTGTGCTGCAAATCGTATTTGCCGCTTTTCAGCGCGCAGATAAACTGCCCAATCACCAAAAGCGCCGGGTAACAGGTGTCGTTGTGCACATATTTCAAACCCTCCTGCGCAATTTCAGGGCCGGTGGTGGTGAGCACCTCGGCCTGGTAGCCTTCGTCCACAAGGGCCTCGCGCAGCAGTGTCCAGTGAATAGGCAGCATGTTGGGAATGAGTATTTTGTGGGTGCGCTTCATCTCTTTTGTAAATTTCGGGTATGCCGGAAGCTGTTGTTCCATAAAAAGGGGTACCTCCTTGGGCGCGGCGGCCTTATTGCTCCAGTGCGGCAAACAGGCTGCGCAGGCGGATATTCACAGTGCCGAGGTTCGTTATCTCGTCTATCTTCAGCTGCGTATACAGCTTGCCCTCACGCTGCAGTATCTCGCGCGTTTCATCCGTGGTGATGGCATCCACGCCGCACCCGAAGCTCACCAGCTGGACAAGGTCCATATCCGGCTGGTCTGCAATATACTTCGCGGCGGCATACAGACGGGCGTGATAGGTCCACTGGTTCAGAACGCGCGTGTCGAATTTCTGCACAAGGTGCGAGATGCTGTCCTCCGTAATCACGGCGGCCCCGTGCGAGCAGATGAGCTTGTCAATGCCGTGGTTGATCTCCGGGTCTGCATGATAGGGGCGGCCCGCCAGAACAATAATGCGCCGCCCGGCCCTGCGCGCCTCGGCAATAATCTCGGCGCCGCGCCTGCGCACGGCGGCCATATGGGCGGCGTACGCCTCATAGGCAGCCGCTGCGGCGGCCTCCACCTCGGCCAGCGTGATGTCCGGCCAGTATCTGCGCAGCACAGCGGCCATCTTTTTTGGAAATGCGCGGCGGTTGTGCGGGCCCGCAAAATCATAGATAAAAGTCTTTCCCTCAAGCTCGGGGCAGTTCGCGGCCAGCACCTCCGGGTAATAGGCCACCACCGGGCAGTTGTAGTGGTTGTCGCCCAGCCCCTCGTTGAAGTTGTAGCTCATGCAGGGGTAAAAAATAGCGTCCACATCCGGCATTTCAGCCAGTTCCTTCACATGGCCGTGCGCCAGCTTCGCAGGGTAGCACACCGTGTCTGACGGGATGGTGGCCTGCCCTGCCAGATAAGTGGCACGGGTAGAGAACGCGCTGCGGCGCACCCGGAAGCCCAGCTTTGTGAACAGCGTGTGCCAGAAGGGGAACAATTCGTAAAAGCTCAGGCACATGGGCATGCCCACCGTTCCGCGCGTGCCCTCGCCCTCGCCGTACTGCTCCAGAAGCGAGAGCTTGTAGGCGTACAGGTTCAGCGGGTCGTCGCCGGTGCGGTGCGTAATGGGCCTGTCGCACCGGTTGCCGGAAATGAACCGGCGCCCGCCCGGAAAGGTGTTCACCGTGAGCTGGCAGTGGTTGCCGCACAGCCCGCACTTTACGCTTTTTGCCTGCTGGGTGAACGCCTCCAGCTCCTCTTGTGAAAGCAGCCCGCTTTTTTCTTTCGCATGCGCGCGGCCGTACAGCGCCGCACCGAAGGCGCCCATCAGCCCGGCGATGGAGGGCCGTATGACGTTCACGCCCATCTCCTGCTCAAAGGCGCGCAGCACGGCCTCATTGTAAAACGTGCCGCCCTGCACCACGATATTGCGGCCCAGCTCGTCCGGGCTGCCCGCGCGTATCACCTTGTACAGCGCGTTTTTCACCACGCTGATGGAAAGGCCCGCCGATATATTCTCAATGGATGCGCCGTCCTTCTGCGCCTGCTTCACGCTGGAATTCATGAACACCGTGCAGCGGCTGCCAAGGTCTACCGGCTTGTCGGCAAACAGGCCCAGCTTTGCAAAATCCGGCACCGAATAGCCCAGCGCCTCGGCAAACGTCTGCAAAAAGCTGCCGCAGCCGGAAGAGCACGCCTCGTTCAGAAAAATATCGCTGATGGCGCCGTTTTCGGCCTTGAAGCATTTCATGTCCTGCCCGCCGATATCGATGACAAAATCTACTTCCGGCAGAAAATGGCGCGCAGCCGCGAAGTGCGCCACGGTCTCCACCACGCCGAAATCTGCGCCGAACGCCGTTTTCACAAGCTCCTCGCCATAGCCGGTGGCCGTGGCGCTGGCCACGCGGGCGCCGGGGCAGCTTGCGTATATCTCCTGCAGGAAACGGCGGATGATGGGCACCGGGTTGCCGGAGTTCGGCTCGTAGCTGGTATATACGATATTGGCCTTCTCGTCGATGGCGACGGCCTTCACCGTGGTGCTGCCCGCATCGATGCCGATGTGGATGGCGCCGCAGTCCGGCGTGTACTCGATGTGCGGCACATCCGCCAGGGCGTGCCGCGCGCGGAAATCCTCATATTCGCGCTGGTTTTTGAACAGCGGCGCGTGGAAGGCATATTTCGCCGTGGCGGAATATTCGCGCAGGCGGGCCGTCACGTCCGCCAGCGTCACCTCGCCCTGTGCATACAGCGCGGCGCCCAGCGCCACATAGTACAAGCTGTTTTCCGGGCAGGCACCCTGTGTGCCGAGGGCTTTGTCAAAGCTGCGGCGCAGCTCAGACAAAAACGTCAGCGGGCCGCCCAAATACAACACCCTGCCGCGGATGGGCCGCCCCTGTGCAAGGCCGGCGATGGTCTGGTTCACCACGGCGCCGAAAATACTCAGCGCAACGTCGTTTTTGCTGGCCCCCTGGTTCAAAAGCGGCTGCACGTCGCTTTTGGCGAACACGCCGCAGCGGCTGGCGATGGTATAGGTCTTCTGCGCCGTTTTTGCCGCCTCGTTCATCTCAGAGGGCGTCAGATGCAGAAGGGTGGCCATCTGGTCAATAAACGCGCCCGTGCCGCCCGCACAGGAGCCGTTCATGCGCACCTCTGTGCCGTTCGTGAGAAACAATATTTTCGCGTCCTCGCCGCCAAGCTCAATGACGACGTCTGTGCCGGGCATATAACGGTTCGCCGCGATGCGGGTGGCATATACCTCCTGCACAAAGGGGATGCCGCAGCTTTCGGCAAAGCCCATGCCCGCAGAGCCGGACAAGGCAAGGCGCGCCGCGGCGCCCTTCACAAACGCCCCGTCGGCGTGCGACAGCACTTCGGCCGCTTTTTCCACAATGTGAGAGTAGTGGCGCTCGTATGTGTGATACAGCAGGTTCTGCTGTTCGTCCAGCACCACGCATTTGATGGTGGTGCTGCCGATGTCGAGACCGATATGATACAAAATTTCGCTCCTTCAAAAACTGGGAAGGCCTGCCGCAGCCTTCGGGCACGGGCGCGCTGCCCGTGCCCTGTGCCGGTTTGGCGGCGAGGCCTGTCGTGAAAACGCAAATATACGAATAGTATAATGGTTTTGTCAAGAAAAATCAATGTTTTTGCCTGCCCGCCGCGCACGGCGGCGGGCCGACAAATACCGCATCATGTGCGCGCATACATCTGAAAACAGGAAGGGAGGCACCAGCATTTGGAAGTGATAAAACACGGCACTCTGCGGCGCCTGGCCGCCCCGGCCTGTATGCTGGCGCTGGCGGCCGGCACCGCAGTATGCGGCGCCGCAGCCTACGGCCCGAGCTTCTGGCCCGGCGCGGCCGTTTGGGCGGGCGGGTTCACTGCCTCGCCCGGCGCAGGGATGAAGGCGGCACAGGCACTGGCGGACGCCGCACAACAAGCACAGCCCGCGCAGGGCGCAGCACAGGAAAAGCCGTCTTCTTCCGGCGCGGCGCAAAGCGTGGCTCCGGCCGGGGCCGGCCAGCAGGCCGAACAGATGCCGGCCACAGAAGATACGGCAAACGCAGAAAGCAGTGCGCAAAGCGGCCCCCAGCTTGCGGTGGACGAGTTCGACGTGCCGCAGGGCGATATTCCCGAGGGCATGCTGCCGCTTATTTACAAGTTCTACCCGCAGGGCACCGGCAGCGGATACATCCCCTGCGGAAACGCCACCATCCGCAACGCCACCGAGCTGCCGGACAGCGAGGTGGCCGCAGAGGTGAACGGGCCGCTGCCGTTTTCCATTGAGCTGGACAGCGACCAGCCGCAGGTGCTCATCATGCACACGCATGCCACTGAGACCTATGAGCTGGCAGAAAAGAACTGGTGCGACCCAAGCTTTTCTGCCCGCAGCACTGACAATTCCCGCAATATGATCGCCGTAGGTGCTGAAATGGCCCGTGTGCTGAACGAGGCCGGCATCAACACCATTCAGGACACCACGCTGTACGATTATCCCAGCTATAACGGCTCGTATGAAAAAAGCAATGCCACCGTGCGCAGCTATCTGGAACAACATCCCTCCATCAAGGTCGTGCTGGACGTGCACCGGGACGCCATTCAAACGCAGGACGGCACACGCTATGCCCCAGCGGCAAATATCAACGGCATGCGCGCCGCACAGGTGATGATCATCTGCGGGGCGGATGTGGACGGCAATCTGCCCAATTTCAAGCAGAACCTGCGCTTTGCGGCGCGCTGGCAGGCTGAAATGGCCCAGCTTTACCCCGGCCTTGCCCGCCCCGTGCTGTTTGATTACCGCTATTATAACCAGGACCTCACCACAGGCAGCCTGCTTATTGAGATGGGCGGCCACGCCAACACGCTGGAGGAGGCCAAATATTCCGCGCGCCTTGTGGGCGATGCACTGGCAACGCTGTTTCGGAAGGGCTGATGCCCGCCTTCGCCGCCAGAACAGAAAGCGGGCCCCGGAGGAAGCCGGGGCCCGCCTTTTGCCTGCACATCACGCGCCAAGGCCGAGCCATATCTGGAATTTGGGCACATAGCCCATCACGAAAATAATGAGGATGAGCGCAGGCAACGCATAAGTGAGGTAGCCGCGCGCCCATTTGGGAAACCTGAGGCCCTGGCCGGCGTCCGCCTCGGCAATGAAATTCTTCCAGCCCCAGCCCCTTTTGGAGACACAGAACACGAGGTACAAAAGCGAGCCCAGCGGCAGAAGGTTGTTGGAGACGATAAAATCCTCCAAATCCTGCACGTTGCCGATGCCGGGCACGGAAAAGCCGCTGAGGACGTTGAAGCCCAGCGCGCACGGCAGCGAAAGCAGCGCAACGGCCACGGCGTTCACCGCCACGGCCTTTTTGCGCGCCCAGCCCCAGTTATCCATACAGAAGCTGATGATGTTCTCGAATACGGCAATGATGGTGGAAAGCGCCGTAAAGCTCATGAACAGAAAGAACAGCGTGCCCCACACGCGGCTGCCGGGCATACGCTCGAACACGCTGGGCAGCGTGATGAACACCAGTCTGGGGCCCTCGCCGGGGTCCACCCCGAAGGCAAAGCATGCCGGGAAGATGATAAGCCCGGTAAGCAGGGCCACGGTGGTGTCCAGCACGCCGATGTTCACGGCCTCGCCGGTGAGGCTGCGCTCCTTGCCGATATACGAGCCGAAAATAGCCATGGCGCTGATGCCGAGGCTGAGCGTGAAGAACGCCTGCCCCATGGCGGCATACACGGCCTGCCCAAAATTGGCCCATTTTTCCGCCGCAGTGGCGCCGTGGAACATCTTTCCAAAATCGGGTACAAGGTAAAACTCAAGGCCCGCAGCGGCACCCGGCAGCGTGACGCTGCGCACGCACAACACCATCAGAATGACGAACAGGCACGCCATCATCACCTTGGTGATGCGTTCTACCCCCTTCTGCAGGCCAAGACTGCATACGAAAAAGCCCACTACCACCACGGCCAGCATCCAGCCAATCATCTCGCCGGGGTTGGCCAGCATGGCGTCAAACACGCCGGAGACGCCCGCACTGTCCAGCCCGGTAAAGGCCCCTGCAGCGCTTTTCACTGTGTAAGAAAGCATCCACCCGCCCACAGTGGTGTAAAACATCATCAAAAGGTAACAGCCTCCAAAGCCCCACCATTTGAAATGACGCCATTTCGTGCCCGAGGCCAGCGTCTCAAAGCTTTTGGCACAGCTTTTCTGGCTGGCGCGGCCTACGGCGAACTCCATCACCATCACCGGCAGGCCCAAAACCACCAGAAACACCAGATACAGCAAAACAAAGGCTGCGCCGCCGTATTTGCCCGTAATATAAGGAAAGCGCCACACGTTGCCAAGGCCGATGGCACACCCCGCGCTGATGAGCAAAAACCCCAGGCGTGAGGCAAATTTTTCACGCTGCTGCATAAAGATACCCCCTGAAGGCGCCCGCAAAGCCGCATGCCGGCACCCGGCATTTACCGATTTAGCATAGCAAAAATCGGGCCGCGCATCAACTGTGCACCCCGGCGCAGGATGTTCTGCGCCGGAGAACCCTGTGCCGGGCCTCTCAGCCGCCCATCAAATGTTCAATCAGAATCTTTGTTCCAATAGCCACCAGAATCAGCCCGCCGCAAAGCTGCGCCCGCGCGCCCAGCAGAAACCCGAACCTGCGGCCCAACGCGTGCCCCACAAGGCAGCAGGCAAAGGTGACACAGCAGATAAAACCGGCAGCCTGCCAGATATTTACGCTGAGCGCCGCAAAACTGACACCTACGGCCAAAGCATCGATGCTGGTGGCAAGCGCCTGCATCATCATCATTTTAGGGCCGAACTGCCGCCCTGCCGGGCACACTGCGCCCTCCCGCCTTGTGCGGCGTATATCCTGCGCGGCCTCCCACAACATGCTGCCGCCGATAAAGCCCAGCAGCACAAAGGCTACCCAGTGATCCACCGCGCCGATCCATTGGGCAAACACGCGCCCCAGAAAATAACCCGCCAGCGGCATCAGCCCCTGAAAAATGCCAAAGTTGGCGCTTGCCGCCACCGCCTGCCTGCGTGTGAACTGCGCAAAGCACATACTGTTCGTCACAGACACTGCAAAGGCATCCATGGAAAGGCCCAGCGCCACCAAAAACAACGTCCAGATGGTCATAGCTTTCTCCTCCGCAAAAAGGGCGGCCTTTTCACGGCCCCCAAATAAAAACCGCGGGCAGCACAAAGGCTGCCCGCGGGTCTTGTCACATCAAGCAAAGCCAGGCGCACAGCGCCAGTGTGTTGACTTTGCACGCCGGCCGCACCGGCGCGGACTACTCCCCCACAGGAGTATATGCACCAGTGTATCAGGCACAGCATTGGTTAGTCAATGATAACCATTTGAAATTCTCTTTGCCCCTACAAAGCGCGGAACCCCTTGCCGATGGTCTCGGAAGAATTCACGATGGTAATAAAGGCCTTAGGGTCCGCCCGGCGGATGAAATTGCGCAGCAAAACAGCTTCCCGCCGCTTGAGCACCGTGGTGATGACGTGTTCTTCCCGGCCGGTATAGGCACCGCGCGCATCGTAGATGGTGGCGCCTCGGTGCAGGCTGTCGCGGATAAAGGCGGTGATGCGCTCCGGCGAGGAGGAGACGATGGTCACCTTCTTGCGCACATTGATGCCCTCGATGACGCCGTCCACTACAAATGCCTTTGCCAGCAGGCCCAGCACACAGTAAAGGCCTGTGCGTACGCCATACAGCCCGCCTGCAAACAGGGCGATGAAAAAATCGGACGCAAACAGCGCCTTGCCTATCTCAAGGCTCGTTCTTTTTGAAAGGATCATGGCCAAAATATCCGTGCCGCCGCTGGACGCGCCGATGTTAAACACAATGGCGCTGCCCGCCGCAGGCAGAAGCACCGCATAGCACAGCTCCAGAAACGTGTCGTCCGTAAAAGGCGCAGGCATGGGGTAGACGCGCTCCAATATCCATACATAAAAAGAGAGCGCGAACGAAGAATAAATGGTAGCGCCCATCGTCTTCGGCCCCAGAAACACAAGCCCCAGCGCCACCAGCACGGCGTTGATGATGAACATGAACGTGCCCACATCCATATGAGGCAACAGCGTGGCCGCCAGAATGGAGATGCCCGAAGTGCCGCCCATGGCAAAATGGTTGGGCGATTTGAAAAAGTGGATGCCCGCCGCCAGCAGGATGAGCCCGGCGTTCAAAAGCAGAAAATAAGCGAGGTATTCTTTGGTGAGAAACTTTTTGTGCTGTTTCATCTTGGGCTTTCCCTCATTCTGTGATATACTGTTTACGGATATTGAAAACTTGAAAACGTGTGCCGCGGCTTAGATTGTAACACAACGCCTGCGAAAAGGAAACCCGCGTTTTCACCGGAACAGGAAGGTTGCATGCAATTCAGTGAACTTGGGCTTTGCGCCCCCATTTTGCGCGCCGCAGCCGAGGCCGGCTACACCCAGCCCTCGCCCATTCAGGAAAAGGCCATAGGGCCGGTGCTGGCAGGGCGCGACGTGCTGGGCTGTGCCCAGACAGGCACGGGTAAAACGGCGGCCTTCGCCATGCCCATTCTGGACAGGCTGGCCCGAAGCGGCACAAAGGGTTACATCCGCGCGCTGGTGCTTACACCCACGCGCGAGCTTGCCTTGCAGATAGACGAAAGCTTCGCCGCCTATGGCCGCGGCCTGCCGCTGCGCCACCTTGTGATTTTCGGCGGCGTGGGCCAGGGCCCGCAGGTGGCGGCCCTGCACAAGGGCGTGGATATCCTGACCGCCACGCCCGGCCGCCTGAACGACCTTGCAGGCCAGGGGCATATCGACCTCTCCCGGCTGGAGGTCTTTATGCTGGACGAGGCCGACCGCATGCTGGACATGGGCTTTGTGCACGATGTAAAGCGCGTGGTGGCGCGCCTGCCGCAGAAAAGGCAGACGCTTTTGTTCAGCGCCACCATGCCGGCAGAGATACGCGCACTGGCGCAAAGCCTTCTGCACAGCCCGGTGTATGCGCAGGCCGCGCCGCCCGCCACCACAGTGGAGGCGATAGAGCAGTGTGTGTGCTTTGTAGACAAGGGCAACAAAAAGCACCTGCTGGCCCGGCTTCTGCGCGGGCCCGGGGTGGACAGCGCGCTTGTGTTCACACGCACCAAGCACGGCGCGAACCGCGTGGTGAAAGAGCTTGCGGCCGCCGGGGTGGAGGCCATGGCCATCCACGGCAACAAAAGCCAGACGGCGCGCCAGCAGGCGCTGGGGCGCTTCAAGGCGGGCGAGCTGCGCGTGCTGGTGGCCACCGATATCGCCGCGCGCGGCATCGACGTAAGCGGGCTTTCCCATGTGTTCAACTACGACCTTCCCAACGTGCCGGAGACGTATGTGCATCGCATCGGGCGCACGGGCCGCGCGGGGAAAAGCGGCTGTGCCGTCAGCTTTTGCTGCGAGGACGAACTTGCGTACCTTGCCGATATTGAAAAACTGATAAAACGCACCATACCTGTGCGCGCCCACGCCTGGCCTGCACAGTTTGGCACACCTGTGCGTGGCATGCGGGCCGCGCCGGGCGGGCAAAAAACAGAACAGGAGAAAACAGCCATGGAAGAAAAAGAAAAAGTGCTGCCGGGCGCCCCGCAAAGCGAGGGCCCGGCCAAACGCCGGCGCCGCCGCGGCGGGCGCAGGCATAACCGCGGCAAAAAGGCCGCTGAGGCGCAGGCTGCGGCGCCTGTGACGCCCCCCGCCCCTGCGGCGCCAAAGCCGGGCCCGGCCAAGGCCGAAAGAAAAAAAGAGCCGAAGCCCCAGCCCCGCACACGGCGCGAGGACGCGGTGCGCCGCCAAAGCGCCGCACCAGAGGTGGATGACAGCATCCAGCTTATCAGCCGCCGGCCGCCGGCGCAGAAATTTTCCAGCTTTGAAGAGTATATGAAGGCCCACGGCGCCGCCGGGCCGGATGCCGGGGAGGAGGAGCCCTCCCCCCAGCCGTAAAAACAGCGCCTCTGCCGCTGTTTTTTTTGCAAAACATCTTGCCAGCGCAAAAATTTTCGTGTATAACTGATTACAAATCGCAATTGATACTTTTTTCACGAGGGAGGACACAGCGCTATGGGTGCGCTTTTAGCAAAAGAAAATATCTGGTATGTAGGCACGCAGGACCCAAACCTGCGCGTGTTCGACATCATCATGCATTCCGACTGGGGAACCAGCTATAACGCATATCTTGTGAAGGGCAGCGAAAAGACCGCCCTGTTTGAAACCAGCAAGCTGGAGTTTTTCAATGAATTCCTTGCAAATGTGCGCGAGGTGTGCGACCCGGCCAGCATCGATTACATTGTGGTGGACCACACCGAGCCCGACCACACCGGCAGTATGGAAAAGCTGCTGGAGCTGGCGCCGAACGCCACTGTGCTGGGCAGCGCCACGGCGCTGAACTTTCTGAAACAGATTGTGAACCATGATTTTGCCTGCCGCGCCGTGACGGAAAAGGATACGGTGGAGCTTGGTGGTATGACGATGCATTTTCTCAGCGTGCCGTTTCTGCACTGGCCGGACAGCATGTATACCTACATTCCCGAGGCGAAGGCGCTGTTCACCTGCGACAGCTTCGGTTGCCATTATGCAGACAGCCGTGTGTTCAACGACTTGATTGAGGGCGATTTCACTCAGGCGTACAAGTACTACTTCGACTGCATCATCGGCCCGTTCAAGCGTCCGTACATGGTAAACGCGCTGGAAAAAATCAAAGGGCTGGATATCGAGTTCGTGGGCAATGGGCACGGGCCCGTGCTGCGCAGCGATGTGCAGAAATACTTTGGTATGTATGCGCAGTGGTGCCAGGTACCCGTGCGTGAAACAAAACGCATTGCCATTGCCTATGTATCGGCCTACGGGTATACCCGCATGCTGGCACAGGCCATTGCGCAGGGCGCAGGCGCAGAGGGCTGTGAGGTGCAGATGTTCGACCTTGTCACAGATGACAAGGCAGCCGCTGCCGCCGCTGTGGAAGATGCAGACGGCTTTTTGCTGGGCAGCCCCACCCTGGTGGGTGATGCGCTGCCTCCTGTCTATGAAATGCTGCTGGGGCTGAACCCCATCATCCACAAGGGCAAATTTGCGGGGGCCTTCGGCTCTTACGGGTGGAGCGGCGAGGCCGTGCCGAACCTTGTGGCGCGCATGCAGCAGCTGAAGCTGTCCCTTCCCGCCGAGGGCCTGCGCGTGCGCTTCAAGCCCGCCGAACAGGACCTTGCCGCTGCAAAAGAGTATGGCGCTGCGTTTGCAAGGGCCGTAAAAGGGGAAAGCTGACAGCATGGTACCGGCGCGCATGGCAATTTGCACGATGCGCTTTGGATAGCCCGGCCCGCCGGGCAGAATATACCGGAACAGAAAGGAGAGACCACCATGGCGAAATGGGTATGCACCATCTGCGGCTATGAATGCGAGGGCGACACGCCCGAAGTGCCGTGCCCCGTGTGCGGCGCAGGGGAAGAAGCCTACGAAAAAGTGGAAGAGTGACCGGCTGTGAAGCCGGGGCCGGGCGCCTGCAGGCGCCCGGCCCTTTTTGTGCTGCTTTGCTCCGGCAGGGCGCCCGGCGGCGTGCACACTACAAAAATGTAAGGAATTTTTTTGAAATGAAAGCCGGGGGCATGGCGCTTTGCCGCGCGAATGTGGTAGTATCATGTCAGAGGGGTTCACCCGATACGGCCGCGGCAGACAGGCGCGGCACATGGCTGACAGAAAGGCGGCTGGGCAGATGAAAGCATTGAAAAGGATACTGGCATGGCTGTGCCTTGCCGTGGTGGCGGCCGGGCTGGCTGCGGCGGGCATCGTCGGCACACAGGGTTATATGATGTACCGGGACGCGCTGGGCGAGATGCCGCTGGAAGAAAAGGTAGAGTCCGTGCGCGCGCAAGAGGGCTATGCGAAGCTGAGCAGCCTCCCGCCCATTTACACGCAGGCTGTCGTGGCTGCAGAGGACAGGCGCTTTTACGAACACGGCGGCTTCGACGTCATCAGCACTGCCCGCGCCGTGCTGGCAAACCTGCGCACCGGCACGCTGGCGGAGGGCGGCTCTACCCTGACGCAGCAGCTTGCAAAGAACCTTTATTTCACGCAGGAAAAAAAGTTTACCCGCAAGGCCGCCGAGCTGTTCATGGCCTGGGCCCTGGAGCGGGAATATACAAAGGATGAAATTTTAGAGCTGTACATCAATGTCATTTATTATGGGGACGGCTGCACCGGCATTACTGCCGCGGCACAGCACTACTTCGGCAAAAGCCCCTCTGAGCTGACAGACTATGAGTGCACTCTGCTGGCAGGCGTGCCCAATGCGCCCAGCATATATGCCCCCACCGCAAACCCGGAGCTGTGCGCCCAGCGCCAGAGCCGGGTGCTGGACGGCATGGTGGACGCCGGATACCTGAGCGAGGCTCAGGCGGCCGCCGTGCTGGAAGAGGGTGAGGCGCTGGCAGCCTGAGCGGCACGCTTATCCTTACGCTTAGGACGTGAGAAACGAAAGCTCGCCTACGCTGAAGGCGGGCTGCAGCGCCTTGTTGACGGCAAGCGAAAGCAGGCTGGCCGCCCGGCGGATGATGGCGTCAATGTCTTTGGGCGTCACCACCAGCGCACGGGCACCGCTGTCCATCTCCATCACGGTGGGCACGCCCAGCGCCACCACCTGCGTGCCCAGGCTTTGCCGGGTGAGGGCGGGGGCGTTGTGTGGCGTCAGCCCTGCAGTAGAAATCTGCACGCTGGCGCCCAGCCTGCGGGAGGACGCCGTACACAGGCTGTCTACACACAGCACGGCGGCGGGCTTCAGCCTGGCGGCAAGGCTTTGCAGAAGCTCTGCCGTGGCAAGGCCTGTGGTGGCCTCTACACCGGGCGCAAAGGCCGCCACAGGGCGCATGCGCAAATCCTGCGCTTCAGCCCCTTCACACAGATGCCGTGTGACGAACACCTTGTCCGCCGTCTCAGGGCCCAGCGCGTCTGCCGTCACAGCGCGGTTGCCAATGCCCGCCACCAGTACAAGCCCCTCCTTGGGCAGCACAGAGCGCAGCTGGCTGGCTACCGCCCACACATAGGCTTCGTTTTTATCATCTATGGTGGAAAAGCGCGGCATATCCAGCGTAATATAACGTCCCTTTGCGCGGCGCAGGCCCTCGCGCTCTATGTCTACGCGCACCAGCCCAATGCCGCTGGCCGTCGCCGTGTGCACCCGCACGCCGCGGGGCACTTCTCCCTTCTGCGGCGGATACAGCTCTGCCGCGATATCGGTATAAATCGCCATTGCACACAGGCTCCTCATATAACAGATTTACGGTTTGAATAGGGAGGGAACCGCATGAACCCCACTTGTTTTCCCATAAGCCATGTGGGATAATATAGCCAGCTATTAGAGGCGCGGATATTCTCTTTGAAGCAAGGCTTTTGCGGAAAAGAATTGCGCTCTGTCTTTGCAGGTTGAACAAGCGAACCGTGCAGCAAACAGGCGCTGCATATCGAACAGGGCGTTCCGTAAAGCGGCTTGAGGGCGCTTTTCCCATGAAACCATTTTTTCCGTGCCGGGCCGCCGGGGTGCAAAGAAAGCGTTTTTTGCCGCCCTGCGGCAAAAAATTCCCCTTCTTTTTCGAAAAAGCCCTTGCAAGCGCGCCAAAAAGATGTTATTATAAAGTGCACTGTTATGGGTATTAAGGAGGTGGTACGATGCCTAACATCAAGTCTCAGAAAGACCGTGTCGTGCAGGCCAAGAAAGAGGCGATGCACAACAAAGCGATCAAGTCCAACCTGAAAACAGTCGTCAAGAAGGCAGACGCCGCCATTTCCGCCGGCGCCGCCGACAAGGACGAAAAGCTGAAAGCTGCCGTTGTCGCCATCGACAAGGCTGCCGCGAAGGGCGTTCTGCATAAGAACACTGCTTCCCGCAAGGTTGCACGCCTCGCCAAGGCCGCCAGCAAAGCTGCGAAATAAATTGGCCCGACAAAGCCGCTGCCCCATTGGGCGGCGGCTTTTCTGCTTTCTGCGGCCCACGTGCAGAAAAGGCGGGCTGCATCAGCTTTGGTCGTGGCTTTTTCCCACAAGGCTCATCAGGAAGCCAGCCGTCAGGCTGGCCGTCACACCGCCCGCCGCAGCGCAAAAGCCGCCCGTCAGCGCACCCAGAAGGCCGCTTTCGGCCACGGCATCCTCCACGCCCTGCGCAAGCAGATGCCCAAAGCCCAGCAGGGGCACCGTGGCCCCGGCGCCGGCAAACTCTGCCAGCGGGTCGTATAAGTCAAGGGCGCTCAGCACCACGCCCGCCACCACAAAGCACACCAGCACACGCGCAGGCGTAAGCTTTGTGAAATCAATGAGCAGCTGGCCTATCACGCAGAAGGCGCCGCCTATCACAAACGCCCATACATAGTTCATTCCGTTTCCTCCTTTGCACAGCGCAGCTCCACCAGATGCGCCACGCCGGGGATGCTTTCCCCCTGCAAAAATGTGGTCTGGCTCATCAGTGCGCCGGTAGAGAGGAACAGCACGCGCCGCAGTTTGCCTGCCTCCAGCCTGGGCAGCACATGGCAGCATAGCACGCTGGCCGAGCACCCCGCCCCCGAGCCGCCGGCCTGCACGTCCTGCGTGGTGCGGTCGAACACCAGAAGCCCGCAGTCCTGATGGTTGTGCAGCACAAGGCCGTCCCTTTCCAGAAGCTGTGCCAAAAGCTGGCTGCCCACGGCGCCGAGGTCGCCCGTATACACGGCGTCAAAGGCAGCGGGCGCCTCGCCCGTATCGGAAAAATAGCGGCGGATGGTCTCTGCCGCAGCGGGCGCCATGGCGGCGCCCATGTTGTTGATGTCCTTCACTTCCAAATCGCGCACGCGCCCGAACGTCACGGCAGATATGCACGCGCTGCCCCGCCCGCCCAAAATCACCGCGCCTGCGCCCGTCACCGTCCACTGGGCGGTGGGGGTGCGCTTGCCGCCGTAATCCAGCGGGGTGCGGAATTGCCGCTCCGCCGCGCAGAAATGGCTGGACGAGAGCGCCGCCGCCGTGTGCATCATACCGCCTGCCACCATGCAGGCCGCCAGCCCCAGCCCCTCGGCCATGGTGCTGCACGCGCCGTACAGGCCAAGGTACGGCGCATCCACATCGCGCATCAGGTATGCCGAGGCCGTACACTGGCACTGCAGGTCGCCCGCAAACACGGCGCACAGGTCTGCCGCCGTGGCCCCGGCGCGGTGCAGCGCCGTTTCCAGCGCGGTGCGCGCAAAGGTGCTTTCGGCCTTTTCCCAGGTTTTCTCACCGCACTGCGTCTCGGTAATGAGGATGTCGAATTCCTTTGCCAGTGGGCCCTGCGCCTCGCGGCGGCCGCCTACGCTGCCATGCCCCGCCACACGCGGCGGCGTTTCAAACAGGATGGTATCGCCCTTTCTCATCGCTTCATCCCCCCAGCAGCGGGCGGACAGCCCAGTAGATAATGCCCCAGGCCACGCTGGCCAGCATGCCGTACACGATGACAGGCCCCGCTATGATGAACATTTTTGCACCCACGCCTGTGACAAGGCCTTCGTTGCGGAATTCAATGGCGGGCGAAACCACCGCGTTTGCAAACCCCGTAATGGGCACCAGCGTGCCCGCGCCCGCTTTGGACGCCAGTTTCTGATACCAGCCCAAGGCGGTGGTGACGGCGCTGAGCGCCACCAGCGTGACGCTGGTGAGTGTGCCTGCATCCGCCAAGGTATACCCCGCCTTCATATAGGCCCCGCGCAGCGCCTCGCCCAGCAGGCAGATGCCGCCGCCCACGAAAAATGCCCACAGGCAGTCCTTCACAAAACGCGAGGGCGGCGAGGCCTTCTTTGTCATCTGGTCATATGCTTTACTGTCCAGCTTCATGTGCACTTCCCCTTTGCAGGCGCACGGGCCGCAGGGCGGCGCCCCGTGCATGCCGGTTTTTCCACAGTGTTGGCAGAAAACGCATAAAATATGTGCGCCGCCCCGCCAAAAGCCGCAGGCGGGCCCAAAGGCGGCCGTTTTCCACATGCCGCCGCAATCTGAAAGAGGAAATGTGCAGCCGGGCACAGGCCGCCCCGCAGCGGCCCTGCCGTTCCCGCCCGGCAGGGCATCCTGCCAAATCCCCGGCTAAGCCTGCGGCTTGCGCCGGCCCGCAAGGGCCTGCCGCCGGCATGCGCCGCAAAGCGCGCGGAATTTTATTTCGCCCGCGTCACCTGCCCCGCAGCCCGCAAACGGATAGCCACTGTTCTGACGAAGACCCCTCTTCCCCGACAGCCTGCTGCCGGCGGCCCTCTTTGCTCGATACCCCTTGATGCCGGAAGAAAAAGCTTTTTATGGGGCGCCGCCACCAGTCCGGCTGGCGGTTTCCCTAGCCCAAAAAAGCGCCCCGGCGGGCATGGCGTTTGCCTGCCCGCCGGGGCGCAGAACATAGTTTTATTCCTTCACAAAGTCAAAAGTTTCCACGTCGAACAGGCCGCGGTCTGTCAGGCGCAGCGAGGGAATGACGGGCAGCGCCATGAACGAGAGGCTGATGAACGGGTCCACATGATAAGGGATTCCCATTTGCGCAGCCTTCTTCAGAATGGCGTTCGTTTCGTCGCGCGTGAGTTCCCATGGGGCCTCGCTCATCAGGCCGCCCACCGGCAGGGCCAGCGCACCCAGAATACGCCCGCCTGCCGCAAGGGCATAGCCGCCGCCTGTCTTTTGCAGATGGTTCACCGCCAGGGCGATGTCCTCGTCATTATCGCCCGCGGCAATGATATTATGGCTGTCGTGCGCCACGCTGGTGGCAATGGCCCCGCCGGTGATACCGTAGCCCTTTAGCGGGCACACTGCAATGTTTCCGCTATGGCCGTGGCGCTCTACCACGCACAGCTTTGAATAAGTTTTATCCGGCCGGAACAGGCCGTTCTCAGCCGGCACCGGCTCCACGGCGTGCTTTGTCACAATTTGATAGGGCACCATCTCAATGACGTGCGCTTGTCCCTGAACCGGCAGCGCCAGCTGCTGCGGCGTGACGGGGGCAAAATGCATGGTGTGGACGAGTGCATCCGGCGCGGGCACGCGCCGCGCGGCGGCAATGCGCTGCTCCACAGGAACGCCGTCCTTGTATACGGCGTGTACATGCACCTGCTTCCAGTCGTCCAAAAGCACAATGTCCGCTTTGTAACCCGGCGCAATGGCCCCTACCCCCTTCAGGCCGTATACCCGTGCGGCGTTGAAACTCGCCATGCAGACAGCATCCACCACCGGCATGCCGAGCTGCACCGCCTGGTGGACGTTCCAGCGGATATGCCCCTCGCGGGCAATGTCATCCAGGTGCTTGTCATCTGTACAGAACAAAAAGCGGTCTGTGGGCAGGCCCTCCTTCAGCAAGCCCTGCACAATGGCCGTCAGGTTTTTGGCCGCGCTGCCCTCGCGCACCAGAATAGCCATCCCGGCGGCCAGCTTCTCCTTCGCCTCGGCAAAGGTGGTGCACTCGTGCTCTGTCTCAATGCCGGCAGCCGCGTATGCCGCCAGAGCCTTGCCGCAGAGCCCCGGCGCATGCCCGTCGATATGCTTGTGCTCAAACAGCGCCAGCTTATCGTAAATTTCGCCTGTGCCGGCCACCACGTCTGTATAGCACATCACCTCGCCCAGCCCCGCCACGCGCGGGCCTATCTGCGCGAAAGGCGCCATGTCCTCCGCCGTAAAGGGCGCGCCGTTCGTCTCAAACGGCGTGGCGGGCACGCTGGAAGGGATCATCCAGTAAATATCCACCGGCAGAGCCTCGCTTGCCTTCAACAGCCATTCCACCGCCGGGGCGCCGCACACGTTCACAATTTCATGCGGGTCCGCCACCACGCTGGTGGTGCCGGAGGGCGCCACGGCGCGCGCAAATTCATACGGCACCGCCATGGTGGATTCCACATGGATATGCGCATCCACAAAGCCGGGGCACAGGTACAGGCCCGTGCAGTCTATCTCCTCCTGCCCGCTGTACTGCCCCACGCCCGCAATGACACCCGCCTCCACAGCCACGTCCGCCTGTTCCACCTGTTTTGTAAATACATTCACCACATGCGCATTTTTGAATACGAGCTGCGCCTTTTTCCGCCCGGCCGCCGCCTCGATGACGCATTTTTCCACTGTGCCAACCACCTTTCCTGCCCTGCTACCTCTTTTGCGCGCCGGGCGCGGCACCTTCTGCGCCTGCCGCACGGCCCCGCCATGGTATTGCAACCAGTATAACACCCCGCCCGCACCTTTGGCGAGAAAAATTTTTGTATTTTTTGTGTTGCCTCTTGACAAGATAAAAAAGTGTTGTAGAATAAACTTAGCACTCAAGATACAAGAGTGCTAAACCAATATTTACAGGCGAAAGGGGGCGCGGTGATGGACGAGCGCAAACGCAAGGTGCTGCGCGCCGTGGTGGCCCTGTACGGGCTGGACGGCGAGCCGGTGGGTTCCGGCTTGCTGGCCGAGCATTTCGGCCGCGCCGTGTCCTCTGCAACGCTGCGCAACGAGATGGCCGCGCTTACAAAGCTCGGCCTGCTGGAGCAGCCGCATACCTCGGCCGGGCGCGTGCCCTCTGCGAAGGGCTACCGCTATTATATCGACAACCTGATGGATGCGCCCACCCAGCTTTCTGCGCAGGATAAGCGGCATGCGCAGGCCATGTTCCGCGAAATGGATTTTGACCCCGAGCGCCTTGCCCAAAGCGCGGCGCGGGCCTTGAGCGACTGGACGGGCTACGCAGTGGTGGCCACCACGCCCAAAAGCGACGATATCTACATCGCCCACTTTGAGGTGATGCAGGTGGGGCGTTCTACCGCGGCAGTGCTGGCCGTCACCAGCGCAGGCGGGGTGCGCACGCGCACCGCAAAGCTGGATTTTGCGCTGGAGGCGGGAGAGTGCGCCGCAATGGCTGCGGCACTGAACGAAAACCTCGCCTTCCGCAGCGCGGCAGACGTGGGCCAGGCGCAGATGCGTACCGCGGCCGCATCCCTTGGCGAGAACGGCGCGGTGTTTTACCCCGTGCTCAGCGCGGCCTACAAGCTTTTGAAGGAGGCCGGCCGCGCCAGCGTCTACCTGGAGGGGCAGGAAAACCTGCTGAATTACCCGGAGGCCGAGCGCAGCTTCCGCACACTGCTGGAATTTTTTGCAGACGATGCGGCAGTAAAGCGCTGCATCAGCCCCAAGACAGAGCGCACCACAGTATTGCTGGGCGACGATTTGCCCGAATATGCCATGCCGGGGCTGTGCATCATGTCTAAGCGGTACCTTGCAGGCGGCGGCGCCACGGGCGCCATTGGCATTGTAGGCCCCTCGCGCATGCCCTACCGGGAGATGATCCCGAGGCTTGAATATTTCGCACTGCTTCTGGGCGAGTGCATGTCCGGCGCAGCCGGCCGGCAGCGCCCCGCAGAATAGAAAGGAAGGACACCGGCAAATGGCTGAAGAACAGAAAGCGCCTGAGACGCAGGCCGACACACAGCCCGGCGGGCAGCAGCCCGCGCAGGAGGCGCAGCAGCCCGCAGCGCAAAGTGCACAGGGCGCCCCCAAACAGGAACCGGAAAAGAAAAGTGCAAAAGAGCACAAGGCAGGCAGGGAAGATGTGCACGCACGCCTGGCCGCCGCACAACAGAAGGCGGAAGACTTGTCTGAGCAACTGGCGCATGCAAAAGACACACTGATGCGCACAGCGGCGGAATATGACAACTTCCGCAAGCGCTCGGCACGCGAAAAGGACGCCTCCTTCGGAGACGGCGTGGCGTTTGCCGTGGAAAAGCTGCTGGGCGTGCTGGATACGCTGAACCTTGCGGCAAACACCCCCACGCAGGACGAAAATTATAAAAAGGGCGTTATAATGACGTTGGAGCAATGCGCAAAAGCGTTTGAGGCCATCGGCGTGGAGGAGATCGATGCCGAGGGTAAGCCCTTTGACCCGCAGCTGTGCGCCGCTGTGATGCAGCAGCCCGCGCCGGAGGGCGCGGAAAGCGGCACTGTGACGCAGGTGCTGCAAAAGGGTTACACCTATAAGGGCAAGGTGGTGCGCCACGCCAGCGTGGCCGTGGCGGAATAGTTTGCGCCGCCGCGCCCAAGAAAAAGGCAGGTTATCTTTCCTAAGTTAGGAAGTTTATCGTTTCCACACAAACCGACTGAGAAAAGGGAGTAATGAGTTATGAGCAAAATCATTGGCATCGACCTTGGCACTACGAATAGCTGTGTTGCCGTAATGGAGGGCGGCGAGCCCGTCGTCATCGCCAACGCCGAGGGCGCGCGCACCACGCCCAGCGTGGTGGGCTTTACAAAGACAGGTGAGCGCCTGGTGGGCCAAGTGGCAAAGCGCCAGGCCATCACCAACCCGGACCGCACCATCTCTTCCATCAAGCGCCAGATGGGCACCGACCACAAGGTGGAGATAGACGGTAAAAAGTACACTCCGCAGGAAATCAGTGCCATGATCCTTTCTAAGCTTAAGGCGGACGCCGAAAGCTATCTGGGCGAGAAGGTGACGCAGGCCGTCATCACTGTGCCGGCGTATTTCAACGATTCCCAGCGCCAGGCCACAAAGGACGCGGGCGCCATTGCGGGCCTTGATGTAAAGCGCATCATCAACGAGCCGACGGCTGCCGCCCTCGCCTACGGCGCAGACAAAGAGGACGACCAGAAAATCATGGTGTACGACCTTGGCGGCGGCACGTTCGACGTCTCTATCATCGAGATGGGCGACGGCGTGACAGAGGTGCTTGCCACCGCGGGCGACACGCATTTGGGCGGCGACGATTTCGACCAGCGCATCATCGACTGGATGGCCGACGAATTCAAAAAAGAGAACGGCGTAGATTTGCGCAGCGACAAAATGGCGGCGCAGCGCCTGAAGGAGGCCGCCGAAAAGGCGAAAATAGAGCTTTCAGGCGTGGCCAGCACGGCCATCAACCTGCCGTTCATCACGGCGGACGCCACGGGCCCCAAGCATCTGGATATGACGCTGACGCGCGCCAAATTCAACGAGCTGACGGCAGACCTTGTCGAGCGCACCATGAGCCCTGTGCGTCAGGCGCTGAACGATGCCGGCCTGCAGCCGGGCGAGCTGCACAAGGTGCTGCTGGTGGGCGGCTCCAGCCGCATCCCGGCCGTGCAGGAGGCCGTCAAGAATTATATGAAGACAGAGCCCTCTAAGGGCATCAACCCCGACGAGTGTGTGGCTATCGGCGCGGCCATTCAGGGCGGCGTGCTGGGCGGCGACGTGAAGGGCCTGTTGCTTCTGGACGTGACGCCGCTGAGCCTCGGCATCGAGACGATGGGCGGCGTGTGCACCAAAATCATCGAGCGCAACACCACCATTCCCACCAAGAAGAGCCAGATTTTCTCTACTGCGGCGGACAACCAGCCCAGCGTAGAGGTGAATGTCCTGCAGGGCGAGCGCGAGTTTGCACGCGACAACAAATCTCTGGGCATGTTCCATCTGGACGGCATCGCCCCGGCGCCCCGCGGCGTGCCGCAGATCGAGGTCACCTTTGACATCGACGCCAACGGCATCGTGAACGTGTCCGCCAAGGATCTTGGCACCGGCAAGGAGCAGCATATCACCATCACCTCCTCCACTAACATGAGCAAGGAAGATGTGGATAAGGCCGTAAAGGAAGCCGAGCAGTATGCCGCCGAGGACAAGAAAAAGCGCGAAGAGGTGGACGTGAAGAACGCCGCCGACCAGATGGTGTTCACCACCGAAAAGGCCCTGGGCGAATTGGGTGATAAGGTATCTGCCAGCGAAAAGGCCGACATCGAGGCAAAGCTGAGCGCTCTGAAGGAGGCCATAAAGGGCGGCAATGTGGACGACATCAAGGCCAAACAGGATGAACTGCAGAAGGCCTTCTATGCCGTGAGCGAGAAGGTGTACAAAGAGGCCGCGGCCAGCGCGCAGGCGGCGCAGGGCGCCCAGAACGGCCCCGCGCCGGACGCAGGCAGCGCCTCCAGCAGTAGCAACGGCGACAATGTAGTTGACGCAGACTATAAGGAAGTGTAAGCTTGTGGCAGTAAGGGCGGGGGCGGCCCGGCGTGTACGCATGTGCGCGCCGGGCCCTGCCCTCGCCCGTTGCCCGTTTTGAAAACGGGCGCACCCTAGGAAACATAAGGTGGAAATATGGCAGAAAAACGTGATTATTATGAAGTTCTGGGCGTGCCCAAGACGGCATCGGACGACGAGATAAAAAAAGCCTACCGCAAGCTTGCCAAAAAGTATCACCCGGACCTGAACCCCGGCGACAAACAGGCAGAAGAGCACTTCAAGGAAGTGAACGAGGCCTATGAAATCCTCTCCGACAAAGACAAAAAGGCCCGCTACGACCAGTTCGGCCATGCGGGTGTAGACCCGAATTACGGCGCAGGCACCGGGGCGGGCGGCTTTGGCGGCGGGTTCGGCGGCGGCATTGATTTGGACGATATTTTAGGCTCTGTGTTCGGTGGCGGCTTTGGCGGGTTCGGCGGTTTTGGCGGCGGTACGCGCCGTGCAAACCCCAATGCGCCGCGCCGCGGGGCAGATATCCGTGTCAGTTTGGTGCTTAGCTTCATGGAGGCTGTGCACGGCTGCAAAAAAACTGTAAGCGTCTCACGGCAGGACACCTGCCCCGAATGTCATGGCACGGGTGCGGCATCAGGCACCAGCCCCGAGACCTGCCCGGACTGCGGCGGGCGCGGCACCGTTACCGTGCAGCAGCGCACGCCGTTCGGCGTGATGCAGTCCTCACGGCCGTGCTCGCGCTGCGGCGGTAAGGGCCAGGTCATCAAAAAGCCATGCCAGAAATGCCATGGTACGGGCCATGTGGCGAACACAAAGCGCGTGGAAGTGAATATTCCTGCCGGCATTGACGACGACCAGAGCCTGCGCCTGGCAGGCCTTGGTGACGCAGGCGCAAACGGCGGGCCCGCGGGCGACCTTATCGTTCTGGTAAGTGTGCGGCCCGACACCCTGTTCGAGCGGGACGGCTACGACGTGCATGTGACAGTGCCCATCACCTACAGCCAGGCCGTGACGGGTGCGGACGTGGTGGTGCCTACCATCGACGGCAAGGTGCAGTACACCGTGCCTGAGGGCACGCAGAGCGGCACAGTGTTCCGCCTGCGCGGCAAGGGCATTCAATATGTGAACGGACGCGGCCACGGCGACCAGTACGCCAAGGTAGTGGTAGAAATTCCGAAAAAACTCACCAAAACGCAGCGCGAGGCGCTGCGCGCCTTTGAGGACACACTGAAGGACGATAACTACGAGCAGCGCAAGGGCTTTTTCAAGCACTTGCGGGAAAAATTTGAGGGCAAATAATGTCGCCCTCTGAATAAACACACGGCAAAAGGCGCTTTGAAGCTAAAGCAGTTTCAAAGCGCCTTTTTTCACTTTCCCGTTGCTTTTCTGCCGGGCTTCTTTATGAATTAAAACCATCTCGTCTTATCCGTTTCTGCAAGTGCTTATGAAAGCAGGAAAGCTGCCCATATTTTCAACATTTTTTCGTCTTTGCCTGTTGGAAATTTCTCAAACCTTTGCACGGCCTGAAAGCTGTCCTAAAGCTGTCATACGGGCAAGCTGCTTTTCTCCATCCTTTTCGCCTGTCTCTATAAATCCAAATGAGGCATATAGCGATTTGGCGGCGGCATTTTCCGGCTCATAATGACAGCCAAAAGTAATTAGCCTTCCCGCAGAGAAATGTTCTGATAAATTTTAACGCAAGTTCTACCGTCTGTTTCCCATATCCCCTATTTTAATATTTCTTATCTATCATCAATCCCCACAGGTTATAATTCCCGTCTGCTATGGCAGGTGCATCCTTCCAGTAATCATCCTTGTCATAACCAACCATCAAAAAGCCGACCGGATTATTCCCCTCAAAAATTCCAAATGGAAAAGCATATCCGTTGGATATAATAGCGATATTCGCTTCGACCATGCTGATATCATTGCTGGCAACAAAACTTTTCTGGCTCTCTGAAACATTTAGCTTTAGAATATCCCAGATATATCCGCCATTTATTTTTTCCAGATGAATCATTCTATTTATCTCCGCAAAACTTTTTGCCGTCAAAAAGTCAGGCACTGCCTTTTATTTGTATCCGTTTTACATCATTAAACGAAGCTGTCCCCCTTGCCTAAAACTTCAGCCGCTTCCCGGCATGGCGGGGTTTTGTTTTACCAGAAAATTTTTGTGCCTCTTTTGAATAATCGTCTCTGCCTGCCTCAAGTTTTAATCGCTCATCTTTTCTCGGGGCAAGCGCAAAGCCTGTGCCGCTTTCTTTTGCCTGCAATGTACAAGGTGTTTTCCGCCCCGGCGGCATTTATGCTCATAAACGCTTGCTTTGCCTCCCTTATGCCACAGATGCTTCATTGCACACTTTTACCTTTCAACAATGGCAGCACGAAGCGACATTCATCTTGTCGTTGACTGACTCAATTGACTTTGCTGTTTTCCCGATAAAAAGTAATTTCAAGCTATTGTCGGTTCCTTTTACAACGCAGTTCCCTTTCTAGGAACGAAAAATGATGTCATATCTGCCTTTTCCATTGTTAACAATTTTATTTTTTTATCAATACCTCCTGCATATCCTGTTAAACTTCCATTCGTTCCCACCACACGATGGCATGGAATAATCAAAGAAATTGAATTATGCCCCACAGCACCGCCAACAGCCTGTGCTGACATTTGAGAAATCCCTTTTTCTCTTGAAATTTTGTTTGCAATTTCACCGTATGTCATTGTTTGTCCAAAAGGAATTGTCAACATAATCTCCCATACCCTTTTGCGAAAAGGCGTTGTTTTCATACAGAGCGGCGGCGTAAAATCAGGCGCCTTGCCGCTGAAATATGTATCTAGCCAGCGGGCAGTCTGCTCAAATACGGGCAAGAATTTTTCCTCATAGTCTTCCGGAAGGGTGTCTCCGAAATATTTTTGTCCATCAAACCAAAGGCCGGTAAGCTCTGTTTCATTACTTGAAAGTGTGATACCACCCAAAGGCGAGCAGTAGTGATAAGTATAAATCATAAGGTTTCTCCGTCCTGATTATAACGAATTCTATAAATTCATAGTCGCATAACTTCTCCATGGTTTCCATTTTTCGGATATTGCTAGAAGTTCTTTCGGTGTATAAGCCTGGGAGTGCGTGTTTGATTCCAATATCTGTTTCCAAAAAGGCATCTGGTCGCTCCATCGCTCTCATGTCGATATAGTTTGCTGTCCAGCTGCCAATTCCTTTTATTTTCATCAACTTTTTCATTTCTGTTTCTGGATTCATGCAGCCATCCAGCTCAATTTCTCCATTTTCCAATGCTTTGGCCAATGCGAAAATGCACTTTGACCTGGCAGCAATTACTCCAAGCTCTCCTAATGTTTCTTCCACTGCATTTTCCAAAGAAACAATACTCTCCGGGTGGGGAAATGTATGTGTCAAACCTTCAATTCCTGTTTCTACGGGCGTTCCGCAAGCACTTGCAATCCGTCCGACCAATACACTTGCAGCCTTTACCGTGATTTGCTGTCCTAAAATGGCACATACCGCTGTTTCAAAAGCGTCAAAGTATCCGGGCACGCGCAGTCCGGAGGCACATACTCCCGGTTTGATTCCATTCAGTGCCTGTAAAGTTTCATATACAATTTCTGAATCACAATACAAGTCAAACAAGCGCTTTACACGAGTTAAAACTTGTGAAAGTACAGGAACTAAGGTATCGCTGAATGTTACACAAATAGTGTGTTTTTTCGGATTATCCTCTACGGAAATTCAGCCGCTGCACCACGCTTCATTTTTGTCAGGCAGGTGCACCGTTCTCATATATTTTTTACTCGTTATTTTTTCAACACCTGAAATCGCACGCTGAGAAAGAAATTTCAAAATTTCTTTCCAACAGTAAGGTGGATGGTATCCTAATTGAACGGTAATTCCACTTGTTGAGATATTTCCAGTTGTCAAACTTTTACGCAGAGCCGTAGGGGACATGTGGTAGTGCTTTTGAAACAAATCATTTAATCAGCGCAGGCTTCCAAAACCTGCCGCCATAGCTACTTCCAGTACAGGCAGCGCTGTGTCGGTCAGCAGATTTTTTGCCAGCAGCAGCCGATAAGTCTGTAAATATTGAATCGGCGCGACGTGATATTCTTCCATAAAAACACGCCGCAAATATCTTGAGATACATCCTAATTTCCTGGCAAGCAGTTCTAAACTCTGGTTTGCGCCACAGTTTTCTTCAATCAATTTTTCCGCCTTGCGTGCAAGAGCCGAAGAAGCGTCTATGACAGTCGCACCCGGTTTGGGTTCCGGTATGCACAGCAGACATGGACGATATCCCGCCTGTTCTGCCGCCGCTGCGGAAGAACAGAAGGTGCAATTCTTTTTTGCCTGTTTTGCCCAGCATACAGGGCGGCAATAAATTTTTGCAGATGATATTCCCACGAAAAATCTTCCGTCAAATCGTGTATCCTTTGCTTTAAACGCTTTATAAAGCCTACTATCGTTTTCTTTCAAAACAGTTCTTCTTTCTCCTGCCAACTACAAAAATTATATTATATTCAGCTGAAAAAGCTCGCCATATTCGGACGTCACAATGGGAAATCCGTTTTTTATTACGATGTTGCAACAAGCCAATTGCTGTTCTATTTTCGCAATTGTAGAGCAATGGTCTGTTCCGGTGTTTGTGTTACTTTACCGCACATAAGCATTTTGGGCAGGCATATTGGGCCTTCTGCTGTTTCATGAAAAGCCACATACTATGGCACCTGCATAAAACAAATACCTTTTCACAAAGCCGGACCCCTCACCATTTATTATGGCTCTTTTCAAGGTTCTCACAAGTTGGCGCGGACATTCCGCACATTCAAACCAGCCGCACAAGGCTCTTTCTCTGGCACAGTTTTTATTCTGCATTTTCGGCAGTGCCCTAATTTTTTCCCGCACTTCAAATATCCGGCACAGCCCCCTTTGCGGCAACAGTGCTTATACAAGCCCTGCAGTTCCTCCCGCATGGGGCCATGGGGCAATCAAATTTTCCCTTCGTCATTTTCAACAGCGGCCCACCATCTTCTGCGTCTGCCCGTTTTCTCCTTTTAGCCTGGACTTTTGCACGTCAAAAACCGCAGCCCTGCGCGCCCTATCTGCGGGGCGTCCCTTTTCCTATTCGTCCTGCTCTCTGGCCGCGCGGGCACACCTGCGCACGCAGAATGCCCACAGCCCGGCCAGCAGGGCGCTGGCCGCCGTCAGAGCGGCACCTGCAGCCAGCCCCGGCGGGCAATAGCGCAGCTCCAGCGTATGGCTGCCCGCTGCAAGGTCTACCGCCATCAGCTCGCCCACAGCCCTGCGCGTGGGCACGGGCCGGCCGTCCACCTTCACCGTCCATCCCTCCTCCCAGGGGATGCTGATAATCAGCGGGCCGTCCGCCTGTGCGGTGACGCTGCCTATGAAATGGGAGGACGACACCTCTTCCAGCCTGGCAAAGCCGGGCTGCATGGCGTCGCGGGTGCTTTGCAGCAGGGCAAGGTCCTCGGTGTAAAACAGCGGCTCGTACAGGCGCAGCATGCCGTATTCCGGCACAAGGCGCACCGTCACCGTGTCGCCCGCCTTATACATGCCGAGGTATGTGATGCCCTGGGTGTAGGTGTCGAACATGCGGCCGAAGGCTTCCCTGTTCACATACATGTGCGCAGGCTTAAAGCGGTCTGTGGGAAAATAGCAGTACAGCGGGCCGTCCGCCTGCGCGGTGACGCTGAATTCTACCCAGCCCTCGCCGCCTTCCTGCTTCAAGTCGAACACACGCACGCCCTCAAAGGAATTTTCGGCCATTTCGTGCACTTCTTCCCGCACGGCAAGCGGCGTCAAAAGCGGCTGCGTCTCACCCGTCAGGGCGCGGAACAGCTCGTTCTGCAGTTCAAACAGGTTTTGCCGGGAAAGGTCTGTCCCGGCCGCATCGCCCACCGCGCAGAACGCCAGCGGGAAGGCGGAAGGGTTGCGCCATGCAGTGACGCCGTTTTCCTCCAGAACAGCGGTGTAGCCCCGGTAGGCGTCCCCCTCGCCCGCCTGCCGTGAAAGCACATATTCCAGCCCCAGCAGGCTTGCCGCAAAGTTGGTGGAGCCGGTGTAATAATACGCCCCGCCGCCCTGCACACAGTTGCGGAACCCCAGCGCGCCCACCAGCGCCTTCACAGCCAACTTGTCGCTGGAGGAATAGTGCGAAATGCCGTTGTAGCCCAGCAGCATGGCGTCGTTTCGGCTGCGGTAAAGAAAGCCGTTCTGCTCATAGCCGTACTGAAAATCCTTTTCCATTCGGTAGAACGCGCCGTCCTGCGCCTGCACGGCGCGCACAGCGGGCAGCGTTTCATCCACAAAAGAGGTATACTCCTGCATAGGCGTATACCGGTATTCCTTGCCGGAATCTATGGCGCGCACCACCAGAAAGGCGTTCAGCGCAATGTCGGCCGCACACAACGCGGCCATGGTAAGGCACAGCGCCCTGCGGCGCCTTCCCGCCGCAAACAGGCACCACAAAAGGCCCACTGCCGCCGCCAGCACCAGTGAAACAGCGGCGCGCTTTGCCGTGGTGAACGCCTGTGCGCCCGCGCCCAGGCAGGCCCAGGCAAGCGCCAGCACGCACACGGCGGCGCCGCCGGCGCACAGCCAGGGGCTTTGCCCATGGCGCCACAGATGCTCCAGCGCGAAGGCAGCCAGCACCAGCACAAAAAAGCTGAACAGAAAGGCGTTGCGGTAATTGAACCACGCGGGCGGGTTGAAGCCATGCCAGATGAGGTTTGGCCCCTTGAGCCAGAAGCTGAGCACGAACACCGCCGCCACAGCCCCTGCGGCGGCCTTTTGGCGCACGGGGCGCTTTTGCAGAAAAAACATGCCCGCGCCCACAAGCGCCAGCATGCCACAGTAAATGGGCGGCAGGCCCATTTCCAGCTCTGTCCACTCATAGGCGCCCAGCGTCTCTTTCGCCAGCAGGGCGCGCAGACTGAACAGCTTTTCCAGGCTGGTGACCTGCTGCGCGTCGAACCCGAAGCGGTTGCCCTGCAGGGAGGCCAGCGCAGGCAGCAAAAGCACGGCGGCAAGCCCCGCCGCCAGCAGGCTGGCGCCCGCATAGGAGGCCAGCATGGGCAAAGCGCGCGCCCCGGGCGCGGCAAACCCGCCCAGGGTATAGAACAGAAAATACAAAACGGAAAATATGCAAAGCATATACCCTATGTAATAATCCGTCAGAATGCCCAGAGCAAGGCTGCCCATGTACAGCCACGGGCGGCCGCCCCCGGCGATGCGCTCGATGCCAAGGGCCATCAGCGGCAAAAGAATGACGCCGTCCAGCCATAGAATATTCTGCTGGTAGGCAATGCTGTATGTGCACAGTGCATACAGCATGCACAGGCAAAGCGCTTTGCGCGGGCCTGTGTGGCACCGCGCCCACGCCGCAAATGCAGTGCCGGCCAGCCCGGTTTTCAAAAGCGTCAGCAACAGCACGAACCATGGCAGCGCGCGCACGGAAAAAAACACCACCAGCAGGTTCAGCGGGCTGGCGATATAATAGGCAAACAGCCCTATCATATCGCCGCCCAAGGCCTTGCCGAAGGTGTAAAGCAGATCATCCTTGCCCAGCAGAATGCTGCGAAGCTGCGAGAAGAAGGCTACATACTGGCCGTTCATATCCACAGTAAGCAGCGTTTTGTCCCCAAAGGGGGCAAAGCCCGCTGCTGCGCACACAGCCGCCAGCAGCAGCACAGGCGCCGCAAAGGCCGCCGCGTACAGCTTCCATCTTGTATGTACGCCGGCCTGCTTCATGGGCCGCACCCTCCCTTTTCAAAGCCGCGCCCCGTGCAAAGGCCCCTTTCGGCCCATGCGCAGGGCACGGCAGACATCTTTTTTCAGGCTTCGCGCAGGGCGGCGTCCTGCCGGCCCACCCATTCGCCCACCTTTTCGGCCACGGCCTTCATGGTGCCCGGCGCAAAGGGGCTTGCAAAGCCAGCCGCGGCCACAAGGCCGGGGTAGGTCTCTGTGCCCGCGCGGCCCACAAGCGCAAGATAACGCCGCCATGCGTCCGCCTTGTCGGCCAGCCATGCAGTGAAGAACTGCAGCGCCACCGTCTGCGCCAGGCAGTAGTCGATATAATAGAACGCATATTCATAAATGTGAAGCTGGCGCTGCCAGCCCGCGCCGCGGCCGTAGAAGGGCAGGCCCTCAAAGTCGAGCCACGGGCGGTATTCCTTTTCCAGCCGGGCCCATTCAGCGTTGCGCTGGGCGGGCGTGAGGCCGGGGTTTGAATACACAATGTGCTGGAACTCGTCCACCATGGCGCCGTAGGGCAGGAAATACAGGGCGTCCTCTGCGTGCGCAAGCTCGTAGCGCGCCGTCTCGTCCCCAAAGAACAGGTGGTGAAAATCCGCCGTGAGGAACTCCATGCTCATGGAGTGAATCTCGCAGCTTTCCATGCCGGGCTCCCGCAGAATAGCGGGGATGTCCTTGCGCTGGGCCACATAGTCGGCAAAGGCGTGGCCCGCCTCGTGCGTCAGCACGTCCACGTCGCCCGCCGTGCCGTTGAAGTTGGAGAAAATGAACGGCAGCCTGTAATCCGGCAGGCTGGTGCAATAGCCGCCGGGCGCCTTGCCCGGCTTTGCCAGCACGTCGAACAGCTCGTTTTCAAACATCTCGTCAATAAAGGCGCTGGTTTCGGGGCTGAGCTCGTGATACATCTTTTTGCCCGCCGCCAGTATCTCCTCCGGCGTGCCGTGCGGCGCGGGGTTGCCCTCTTTGAAGCAGAACGCATCGTCGTAAAATTTAGGCTGCGAAATGCCGGTGCGGGCATATTGCAGCCGCTTCAGCTTTGCAACCACGGGCACCACGTCGCGCTTTACCTGCGCGCGATAGGCGGCCATATCGTCCAGCGTATAGCCAAGGCGGTTCATGCGGATGGCGCCAAGCGGCACAAAATTTTCATACCCCATGGCCTGCGCCTGTTCGGTGCGGTTTTTCACAAGCTGGTCGTACAGACTGTCGAATTCCTCTCTGTGCGCGTCAAACCAGGCGCCCTCGGCCTCATAGGCCGCCTTGCGCACAGCGCGGTCTGCATTCGTTTTATATTTGGCAAGCTGTGCCACGGTGAGCGTCTGGCCCCGGAAGGGGATTTGTGCCGAGGCGTACAGTTTCTGATAGGCGCTGGTGAGGGCATTCTCCTGCGCCATCAGCTCCAGCACCTCCGGCGTCTGCGATTTTACGGCCAGCTCCATCTTTTCCAGTGCAAGCACCCCCAGCTTTTCAGCCACCGCAGCGCGGTGGGGGCTTGCCAGCACGGCCTTGTACACCTCCAGCTGCTTGTCGGCCAGTCTGGGCGAATTTTCATCAAAGAACTGGCGCTCTGCCTCGTAAAAGGCGTCGCGCGTGTCGATGGTATGGCGCACCTCCGCCAGCGTGGCCATGGTGGAAAGATGCGCGGCCAGCTTTTCAAAAGCTGCGTACTGCGCCAGCACGGCCGCCGCGTCCGGCGCCGACGCTATGGCCTGTGCCATGGCGTCCAAGGCGGAAAAGGCTGCGGCAAGGTCTGGCCGTTCATAGGGCATTTCACTGAATTTCATTCCGTTCACTCGCTTTCCGTATGCGCCCTTGTGCGGGCGTCTTACTTTTTATTCTGCGTGCGGCCCGGCCCGCCGCCCGGGGCGCGGGCAAATACATGGCGCCACCGCTATATGGATTATACCACGCCGCAGGAGGCTTGCAAACACTCTTTTGCGCCCGCGGCTTGACACCGCGCCCGTTTGCGCGTATACTGAACAAAACCAGTTTTCGTGGCAGGCGCGAAGGGGACGTTTGTATGGCACAGACATTTTGCAGCAAGGCTTATTATTACGGCTATTTCTTTTGTGAGAAATGGCCCTGTTTGCCGTGTGCCGCAGCCGTCTGAGTTCTTTTCTCAGCAATGGATGCAAGGCCGCCAGGGCGCAGAGCCCCGGCGGCCTTTTTTCATAAAAACGAATAAAAAGAAGGGGAGTTTCCGCCATGATCGTCATTTTCAAAAAGGATGCGCCGCAGGAGGCCATTCAGGCGCTGTGCCGCCAGTTTGAAGCACAGGGGCTGAAGATTCACAATTCCATGGGCGAGCACACCCACCTTGTGGGCCTGATAGGCGACACCAGCGCCGTGGATGCAGACCTCGTGCGCGCCAATGCCGCTGTGGAAGAGGTAAAGCGCGTTTCCGAGCCGTACAAAAAGGCAAACCGCAAGTTCCACCCCGGGGACACCGTGGTGAAGGCTGGCGGCGCGGCCTTCGGCGGCGGGCACTTCTCCGTCATTGCGGGGCCGTGCAGCGTAGAGAGTGCGCCACAGATAGAGCTTGTGGCCAAAAGCGTGCAGGCAAGCGGCGCAGCCATGCTGCGCGGCGGGGCGTTCAAGCCGCGCACCTCGCCCTATGCCTTTCAGGGCCTGCGGGCGGACGGCCTTGTGCTGCTGCGCCATGCGCGCGAGAAAACGGGCCTGCCCATTGTGACAGAAATTATGAACCCGGAGCATATCCCCCTGTTCGAAGACGTGGACCTCATTCAGGTGGGTGCACGCAACATGCAGAATTTTGAGCTTTTGAAAGAGCTTGGCCGGCTGAAAACACCTATCCTGCTCAAGCGCGGGCTCGCCAACACGCTGGAGGAATTTTTGATGAGCGCCGAGTATATCATGGCGGGCGGCAACGAAAACGTCATTTTGTGCGAGCGCGGCATCCGCACCTTCGAGCCAAGCATGCGCAACACGCTGGACATTTCTGCCGTGCCCATGCTTAAGCAAAAGACGCACCTGCCCGTGGTGGTGGACCCCAGCCACGCCGCCGGCATTGCCTGGATGGTGCGTCCCCTTGCCATGGCGGCCATCGCCGCCGGGGCTGACGGCCTGATGATAGAGGTGCACAACGACCCGGCCCATGCGAAAAGCGACGGCGCACAGAGCCTTACACCCGCACAGTTCAGCGCTCTGATGGCCGATATCCGCCGCACGGCGCAGTTTTTCGGCCGCACGCTGTAACCCGTGCGGCGTACAGGCGCGCCTTGATTTTTGCATATGACGATGTATAATGTATACAGATCGCCGCGGCCCGCGCGCCGCACAGCTTCAACCGCAAGAAAGGAATGATCTTCATGAGCAAGTTCATTGTAAAGCCCGATTTCTGGGCCGTGTTCCCCCACGCCTCCATCGCCGTGGTGCTGGCAAAGGGCGTGGACAACGCCTCCGCCTGCCCTGAGGCGGAAGCTTTGCTGGAGGGTGCTCACAGGGAGGCCGGAAAATACCTTGGCGCGGCTGCCTTTGCCGAAAACCCCGCAGTAGCCGTGTGGCGCGAGGCTTACCGCCAGTTCAAAACAAAAAAGGGCGCGCGCTGCTCTATTGAGGCGCTGCTGAAGCGCGTGGAGAACGGGCGCGGTGTGGGGCCCATCAACCCGCTGGTGGATATCTACAACGCGGTGTCCCTCACCTGGGGCCTGCCCTGCGGCGGCGAGGACCTGGATACCTTCCAGGGCGATTTGCTGCTTTGCACGGCGGACGGTACCGAGCCCTTCCGCGCGCTGGGCGACGAGGAGGACGAGCCCCCCTTCCCCGGCGAAATTGTGTATAAAGACGACGCAGGCGCCGTGTGCCGCTGCTGGAACTGGCGCGACGGCCAGCGCACCATGCTGACGGAAAACACCAAAAACGCCTTCCTCATTCTGGAATGCGTGGACCCCGCCCGCACGGATGATTTGAAGGCCGCGGCAGCCATGCTGGCCGAAAAGGTGCAGGCCCTCTGCGGCGGCACGGCCGGCGTGCACATTCTCAGCAAGGACGCGCCGGAGGCCGAGCTGTAAGGCCCCGCCCCCTTCGCCGGGAAACACAGGCGGACGGGCACGGCACGGGGGGCGGCAGGGAAACCCGCCTTCTGCCTCATGCACCCGTCACCTTGATGCAATCAGGCCCCCATGGCAGCCGTCAGGCCCGCCATGGGGCTTTTTCATCTTCTTCGTGGTATTCAGAAGCAAGGAACAACGCCGCGCCCCGCCGTCTGCCTTCAGTGGGTTTCTGCTTGCCCACAGCAAACATGCTCTTTCCCTCGCATGCCTGTGCCTGCATCCGGCAGAGCGCCCGCCGCAGACGGACTTTTCGCCCACAGATTTGTTGCCGAAATGTCGCCGGCGCGGCAAATGTAGACAGGGCGGGGCCGCCGCACCGATGGGTTCTCGAACAAAAACAGGGCCGCCGGCACAGCCGGGGCCCTGTTTTTCTTTGTGCAGCGCACGGGTGCTGCTTTTTATTCACCCAGAATCAGCTTTGTCAGCTGCATGGGCTCTACAATTTTGCCGTCCTTATACACGCGCATATTGCCGGAGGCAATCTCGTCAATGAGGATAACTTCATCGCCGTTGTAGCCAAACTCGAACTTGATGTCGTAAAGCTGCATGCCCTTGGCGGCCAAATCGTCCGCCACCACTTTGGTGATGGCCAGCGTCTGCTTCTTCATATCCTCGAACTGCGCCATGGTCATCACGCCCAGCGCCTCAAGCCCCTCGGCGGTGACAAGGGGGTCGCCCAGGGCGTCGTTTTTGAACGTGCACTCCACATAGCCGCCGGGCAGGGGTGTGCCGTCCTTGATATAATCGCCATAGCGGCGGATGAAGCTGCCGGTGGCCACCAGGCGGCAGATCACCTCCAGGCCGTGGCCGAACACCTTGGCGGGCAGCACCTCCATGGTGGCGTCCTGCACGTTGGCGCTTACATAGTGCGTTTTCACGCCGGCCTTTTTCAGCAGTTCAAAAAAGTGGATGGAGGTTTTCAGGTTTTCGCGGCCGATGCCCTCGATGGTGAGGCCCACCGAGTTTTCGCCCGGGTCGAACACGCCGTCCTTGCCGGTGCAGTCGTCCTTGAATTTCAGCAGCACATTGCCGTTTTCCAGCTCGAATACGTCTTTGGTTTTGCCTTCGTATACTTTTTTCATCGCGCAAAAAGCCCCTTTCCGTTTTCCTAAAATTCGGCCAGTAAACATTATAACAGACAAGGCCCGCGCCTGCCAGCCCTTTCCCGCGCGCAAATAAAAAATTTTTGTGTTTTTTGCAGCGGCACGCCGCGCCGGGGCCCGGCCGGCCTGCCCCGCTGCATTTGCCGCCCAGGTGGCGCGCATCTTTGCACGCTGAAAGAGAGCCTGCGGTTTTGCAAAACAAAATGCCCGCATACAGGGGGCGGCAGAAAACGCCCCCTCCGCCGCGGTGCACGGGCCCCTCCCCGGCAGCGCGGCTTTGCCCCATGCTTCTGCACAAATAACGCAAAAAGCCACCTGGCGGGCCTGACGGCCGCCACGATGGCCTGGCTGTATGGATACCTGTAAAGGAAAAGCGACCGTTTTCTCAGCCATGCTTCGGCCTTCTGCCGGGGCGGGGCTTTTGAGCGCCGGCGCGTTACAGCACAAAATGGAAAAAGCGCATGGCGTCGGCGTAATTTTCGCACGCAAAGCGCACCGTCTGCTCTTCGCACAGGCTGGCGCCCGGGTAAAAGCCGGCATGGTAGGCCAGCTGGTGGCTGCGGTAGCGCACAAATATCTCAAACTGCAGGGGCATGGGCACGAGGCAGGTTTTATACCGCTCGGAATCCAGCTGGTCGTACAGCGCCTTTTCAATGCGCTCGGCCGCAAGGGCGGGGTGCAGGCTGGTAGCGCTGCCTCCTTCGCCCTTCACCACAGGCACCGCGGCAATGCCCGGCACCATGCGGCGTGCGGCGTCGCACAAGGCCGCGTCGCCGGAAACAAAACACACGGGCACGCCGTGCAGCCCCGCCATATAGGCGTTCAGCGTAAATTCGCTGGCGCGCTCGCCGTTTATTTCGATATAGTCCACCTTCTGCGGCTCCATGGTATGGGCCATGGGGCTGCCCGACGTACCCGCGCCAGAATGGTAGCCCAGAAACACCGCGCCGTCCCAGCTTCCGTGCTGGATGCCGCTCATCATGCCATAGGGGTCGCCCGCCCAACCGCGGTTCACCTGCACGGGCACGGGCAGCTCTTCCAGAGCGATGTTGCGGCCCGTGTCGTGCGCGTCCTTTACCAGAATGCGCTCGCCGCCCGCCTGCACGGCGGCGCGGCAGGCCGCGGCCACCTCGCGCGTCATCTGCGCGCAAAGGGCCTGCAGCTCCGGCGTGCCGGGGCCAAGCTGCTCCCACGCGGCGGCGCCGCACACGCCCTCGATGTCACAGGAAAAGAAAAGGTCCATGCAAAGCGCCCCCTTTTGCCTTATGCGCGCGCCGCGCCGGGCATAAAGATAGCGCCCACCGGGCACTGTGCGGCACACACGCCGCAGCCGGTACACTTTTCTTCGTCAATGCGGGCCACGTTGTTTATCACCGTCACGGCGCCGGCAGGACAGTTTTTGGCGCACTTCATGCAACCGATGCACCCGGCTGTGCACGCCTTGCGGGTGAGGGCGCCGCGGTCTTCATTGGCGCACAGCACCACGGGCCTGTCTAGGCGCGTGTGCAGGCGGATGATGCCCTTGGGGCACGTTTCCGCACAGGCACCGCAGCCGGTACATTTTTCTTCATCAATATGCGCAAGGCCGTTTTTCACTTCAATGGCGCCGAATTTGCACGCCGCGGCGCAGTCGCCGCAGCCAAGGCAGCCGAACGGGCACACCGCGCACCCGCCGTGCAGCGCCGCCATGGCGGCACAGCTTTGCACGCCCTGGTATTCGTATTTATCCTGCGTGTGCTCGTAACTGCCCTGGCAGGCCACATAGGCCGTGCGCTTCAAAACGCCGCCTGCCTCCACGCCCATAATGGCCGCGGCGGCCTTTGCCACGGCCTCGCCGCCGGGCACGCACTTGTTCACAGGCGCGCCGCCGGCAATAGCCTGGGCATAATCCGCGCAGCCCGCATAGCCGCAGGCGCCGCAGTTTGCGCCGGGCAAAACCTCCTGCAGGCGGCCCACTCGCTCATCCTGCGGCACGGCCAGAAAGCGCGAGGCCAGCACCAGCACCACGCTGCCCGCAAGGCCAAGGCCCGCGCACACGGCGGCCGCCCAAAGAATTCCTGTCCACATAACAGCCGCCCCCCTTACGCGCCGAAAATATGTTCGATGACGCCGCCAAAGCCCATGAACGACAGGCTGACGATGGCGGCGCTCACCAGCGTGATGGGCAGCCCCTCAAAGCATTTGGGGGGCTTTGCGTCCGCCAGGCGGCGGCGCACGCCCGCAAACAGCACCATGGCCAGCATAAAGCCGAACCCGGCGCCCACGGCGCACACCATGCTCTCGGCAAAGTTATAGCCGTCCTCTATCACAGAAATGGTGACACCCAGCACCGCACAGTTGGTGGTGATAAGCGGCAGATACACGCCCAGCGCTTTATACAGCGGGGGAATAACCTTTTTCAGCACCATTTCCACAAGCTGCACCAGCACGGCAATGATGAGGATGAACACGATGGTCTGCAGATAGGCCATGCCGTTCGGCTCCAGCACATAGGTATAGATGGGCCAGGTGACGGCGGTGGCCATTGCCATGACGAACACCACAGCGCAGGACATACCGAAGGCGGAATCCAGCTTTTTCGACACGCCAAGGAACGGGCAGATGCCCAAAAACTGCACCAGCACATAGTTGTTCACAAGAATCATGCCGAAAAATATCATGGCAAGGTTTCTCATTTCGTCCATGCGTTACGCGCCCTCCTTCCCAGGCTCTTCGCCGCAGGCCCCGGCGCACGCGCCGGCAGCCGGGCAGCCCTCGCAGCCTACCTTACGCGTGACACGCGCGCCCAGCTTTGTCTCTATGAACACCACAAGCGCCATCAGCACGCCGAACACCAGAAAACCGCCCGGCGGTGTAATGAACAGCGTCATGGGCTCGAACGAGGCGCCCAGCACGGCCACGCCGAACAGCGTGCCCGCGCCCAAAAGCTCGCGCACGCAGCCCATCAGCACCAGCGTCAGGGTAAAGCCAAGGCCCATGCCAAGGCCGTCCAGCGCGGAATCCAGCACGGTGTGCTTCGAGGCGAACATCTCGGCGCGGCCGAGGATGATGCAGTTCACCACAATAAGCGGCAGGTAGATACCAAGCGCCGTGTCCAGCGAGGGCAGGTACGCCTTCACCAGCATCTGCAGCACTGTGACAAAGGTGGCAATCACCGTGATAAAGGCCGGCAGGCGCACCTTGTCGGGTATCACCTTGCGCAGCGCCGAAATAACAATGTTGGAACAGATAAGCACAAATGTGGCGGCAAGGCCCATGCCAAGGCCGTTCATGGCCACAGTAGTGACGGCCAGTGTGGGGCAGGTGCCCAGCACAAGGCGCAGGGACGGGTTCTCCTTCACAAGGCCGTTTGTCACGATGCGGATTCGCTCTTTCATGCCTGCCCGCCCCCTTCCTGCACAGCGTGCGTGTCTTCGCCCTCTGCCCCGGCCAGCGCGTCGTATGCGGCGCACGCATGCTCTACCGCCAGAATGGCCGCGTTGGAGGACACTGTGGCGCCTGAGATAGCGTCTACCTCATAGGCGTTTGCGCTGGTCTTGCCTGAAAACTGTGCGCCGAAAGCCTCATTGCGCACCTTCTGGCCAAGGCCGGGTGTCTCGTCATTTGCAAGGAATTCCACGGCGCGGATGGCGCCGTCCTGCCCGAAGGCCACCATCACGGGCACCTGGCCGCCGTAGCCCTGCGCCTGCGCGGTAATTACCCAGCCCGCGCCGTTTGCCGCGCGCGCGGCCTCGGTGACACCCTCGGTTTCTACGGGCACAATGTCGAAGCTGTCTGCTTCGGGCAGAAGCCGGATCCGCGTCTGCTGCGCGGCGGCCGCCTCATTGGCCGCGATAATAGGCGCTGTGACGCCGTTGGTGGCGGCCAGCAGCACCGCCACAATGAGGCAAATGCCGGTGAGCACAGCGACGGGCCTCAATGTCTCCTTCATTTGCGCTTGCCCCCTCCCAGCGGCTTTTGCCGCGTAAGCTCGTTGATATAGGGCACCAGCAGGTTCATAAGAAGCAGGGCAAAGCTGACGCCCTCCGTCATGTTGCTGCAGAAGCGTATCAGGCAGGTGATGCACCCAAGCCCTATGCCGAACACCAGCTTGCCCAGCCGGGTGAAGGGGCTGGTGACATAATCGGTGGCCATGAAGAAGGCCCCCAGCATCAGGCCGCCCGAAAGAAGCTGTACCACCACGTCGTGCCCTGTGACGGCGCTGAGCACCGCCACCGTGCCCAGATAGCTGAAGGGGATGAGGGCGCTGATGGTGCCGGTGAGGATAAGGTACACACCGCCCAGAATAAGCGCAAGCGAGCACGTCTCGCCCAGCATACCGCCGTACTGCCCCAGCAGCAGGCCCAGCGTGCTGCCGGCCGGTATTTCGGCCGCAGCCAGCGGCGTGGCCGAGGCCACGGCGTCCGTGGTGGCGCTGGCCACAAGGTCTATGCCGCCCTTCACGGGGTAGGCGTAATTGGTCATATGCGCCGCAAAGCCGATGAACAGCGCAAGGCGCCCCACCAGCGCGGGGTTTGCAAAATTGGTGCCAAGGCCGCCGAACAGCTGCTTTGCCACCACAATGGCCGCAAAACAGCCTACCACGGCCGTCCACAGCGGAATATTGGCAGGCAGGTTGCACGCCAGTATCACGCCCGTGACAAGCGCCGAGCAGTCTTTTACCGCGGACGGGCGCTTTGCCAGCAGGCAGAACAATGCCTCGAACACCACACAGCTCACCGCGCACACGGCCACCACAAGCCACGCGCGCGCACCGAATATCATGCCGGAGGCCACCACCACAGGCATGAGCGCGATGAGCACATGGATCATCAGCCCCTGTGTGGAGCTTCCCTCATGGATATGTGGGGAGGCGGACACAAAGAACTTTTCGCGTTCCATCTCATTTGCCTGCCTTTCTCTGCATTGCCTTTGCAAGGCTCATCGTCTGCGCCACGGGGCGCCTGGCCGGGCACACGAAGGTGCAGCAGCCGCAGCCCATGCACAAATCCACCATCAGCTTATCCAGCCGGGCGGCGTCGCCCTGCGCGTATGCGCCCGCTATCTCCACGGGCGAAAGGCCCAGCGGGCACGCCTCGATGCACCGCCCGCAGCGCACGCACGGCTGCGGCGCGGCCAGCTTTGCCTGTTTTTCCAGAAATACAAGGATGCCGTTGTTCTGCTTGAGCACCGGGAAGTCCACGCTGGCAAGCGCGGTGCCCATCATGGGGCCGCCCATCAGCACCTTGGCCGCGCCCTCTTCCATGCCGCCGCAGAAATCCAGCACCTCCCGGATGGGCGTGCCGATAATAACCTCTGCGTTTTTCGGCTCTTTCACGCCGGGGCCGTCCACTGTAAGGCGCTTTGTGGTAAGCGGCATGCCGGTGGCAAGGAATTTGCCCAGCGCAGACACTGTGGTGACGTTCATCACCAGCACGCCCACGTCTGCGGGCAGGCCGCCGCGCGGCACCTCGCGCCCGGTGGTGCGCTCTATCAGCACCTTTTCCGCCCCCTGCGGATAGCGCGAGGGCAGAGGCTTCACCTCATAATCCGCATCACTTTTCACAAGGCTGAGCATCAAATCGACGGCTTCGGGCTTGTTGCGCTCAATGGCAATGATGACGCGCCCAATGCCCAGATGCTTTTTCACCGCCGCAATGCCCGCCAGCACGGTATCAGAGCACTCCAGAAACTCGCGGTTATCCGCCGTGAGGTACGGCTCGCACTCGGCGCCGTTTATCACCAGCGTGTCAATGGGCGCCTGGGGCTTTACCGTCAGCTTCACCGCCGTGGGAAAGCCCGCGCCGCCAAGGCCCACAAGGCCCGCCGCGCGCGCCGCCGCCGCAAGGCTTTTCGCATCCGTCACCTGCGGCGGCACGCAGCTTTCATCCATCGCCTGCGCGCCGTCCGGCACAATGACAACGGCGGGCACGTCCGCGCCGCCGGGCATTTTCAGCACCGTTACCTCGCTTACCGTGCCGGAAACGCCGGAGTGGATGTCTGCGCCCACAAACCCTTTCGCGCGGCCCACCACGGTGCCCACCTTTACGGCATCGCCCTTTTTCACCGCCACTTCACATGGCGCGCCAATGTGCTGGCTCATAGGCAGCACAATTTTAGACGGCAACGGCATCACCTGTGTGGCAAAGCCCGCCGTGTTCTTCCTGTGCGGCACCGCCGCGCCCTTTGCGCTTCGCGCAAGGCTCCAACTCATCTTCAGAACCCCCTGCCTTCTTCCTCCCGGCGGGCATGCCCGCCCCAGGGCTTTCAAATCATACGGATTCATTTTAGCACCCTATTTCCCGGTGCGTCAATCGTTCCAGTGGATGAATATTCGCTTTTGCAGCTCTTTTTTCAAAAAAAACGGCTTTGCGGGGCAAAAAATGAGAAACGTTTACACATTTGTATTGCTTCGTCAAATTTTTATCATTTTCCCCATGATTCCGCCATGTTTATTTTTGTGCTTTATGCGGTATGCACAGAGCTCAAAATTTCACCGCCGGGCCGCCGCGCGCACCTTGCACTTTCCCGGCAGGGTATGCTATACTGTATGTATAAATTTTCCGCGGCCCGCATGCCATGGCCGCGCGTTTTTCTGGAGGCCGCAGCATGCCCTTTCTGGTAACGGATTCCGCAGTGCCACTGCCGGCAGAGACACTGCCCGCGCTAAAGCTGACGCATCATTACGACGTACCCACCCGCGGCGAGGTGTATGCGTATCTCCGCTGCTATGTGCACAAGGGCGCGCTGTGCTACAACCTGCTTGTGTTCGACGAGGCACCACCGCCCACGGCACGCATCGGTTTTGCACTGTGCCCGGCGGAAAGTGAGGGTGAGTTTCTGTTTGCCTCGTTCGGCAGGGCGCCGGACTCGGACGCTCTGGCCCTGTGCCTGACGCAGCCGGGCGGCGGCTACGCCGCCGTGCGGGCCTTTTCTGCCCCGGCGGCAAGGCGCAGCGCAGGCGAGGACGAGCAGGGCCCATACTGGTGTGCCGAGGGCGTGCTGCCCGCGCAGGTGCTGTGTGAAGCATTCGGCAAGGCGCCGCGCGCCGGTGAATTCTGGCCCGGCAATGTATTTTTATACGACACCGCCGCACCCGGCTTCGGCGCCGCCTTCCCGTGCGAGCGCGGGCCGGGCGGCTGGCTGGCCCGCTTTGAGCCGTTCATGGTGGTTCCTTATTAAATGCGATCTCTGCCGCCTGCGCCGCCTGCGCAGGCTGAAAAACAAAGGTTTGGGAGGCTGTTATCATGTTGAAATTTCTGTTAAAGCTACTTGCCTGGGTGGGTGCCATTGCCGCAGCGCTGGCCGCGCTGGCTTATTTTGACAAGGCCAAGGCGAACGATTACATCGAGATATATTCAGACGACGAGGACGATGTGTTCTGATCCGGAGGCTGAGTGGAGAAGCCGGGCCCCGGCAAGGCCGGAGGCTGTTTTTTGCTAAGAGTGAATTGTCAAACCAAGTGCAACAGGAATTGAGCTGGAAATCCCATCAATCCTGAGCGTAATGGAAGTTAAGCACCTTACGAGGCCTGGCGTTCA
>ENA-ORTH01000362-ORTH01000362.1-human-gut-metagenome-genome-assembly--contig:-NODE-362-length-57993-cov-13.860282_pt1 | contig 57993 bp, 51 predicted proteins | sample MGYA00241914_ERZ509192 | MGnify/ENA primary metagenome ERZ509192 (study PRJEB26280, sample SAMEA2338826) | human gut metagenome | biome: human gut; feature: human-associated habitat; material: faeces...
GCTCACTTTATAAGTCTTGCACTTTACATAACATATTACTTGTCATAATCGAAATTATGATAAGCTACTCATAATTTTGAGGGGTGGCACGACCATACCAAGCACCCATACATCGGTTACGGGCATAAACTACTGCCACACGAGAACTTCACTGCCGATATTACCGAGGCACAGGCTGATTCATTGCTGAGAGCCGACCTATTGGAGCGATACAAGTATTTCCGTCAGTATGGAAAAGATGCTCTGTTACTAACGGTCTTAGCTTATAATGTTGGTCATAGTAGGCTCCTCGGTTATGGCAAACGCCCGAAGAGTAACCTTATCAAGAAAATAGAGTCCGGCGACAGGAATATTTACGAGGAGTATATCTCGTACCGTTGCTACAAGGGCAAGCCTATCCCCAGCATCGAACGCCGAAGAAAAAGAGAGTTTCAATTGCTGTATATTCCGTAGCCGTTATTTAAAGAGCCTTCCCTTAAGCAATTGAGAGAAGGCTCTTATTGTAAAACTAACTAACACAAATCTACTATGTTATCAATTAAGTTAAAATTTAGGGCCTCGTCAAAGGCTGGTAAAGAAGGGAGTTTGTATTATCAGGTGATTTACAATAGAATGGTAAGGCAAATTTCTACACCTCATAAGATATTTACTGAGGAATGGAATCCTGATATTGAAGACCTAATTATCAAACCTCCATCGTCGCGATTAAACTATTTGGAATCCATCAACAGAACGATTCGTTGTGATATGGAGCGAATTCATCGTATAGTACGCCAATGGGGTGACGATAACAAAGTATTCACTATTGATGAAATAGTGGAGGTCTTTCACAACCAATCCTCTGGGAATACGCTATTCGCTTATATGGAGCGTATAATTTCTCACTATTGGCGACAAGGACAATATCGCACAAGTGAAACATATTCCACGACACTGAATAGTTTTAAGCGATTTCGGGCTGATGTTGATGTGGGGCTGGAAGATATTGACAGTAATTTAATAGAGGCGTATGAGAGTTATCTTAAACATAACGACCTATCCCCCAATACAATTTCATTTTACCTCAAACATTTACGGGCGGTATATAATCGAGCAGTCGATGATGAGTTGATAATGGATCGCAAACCTTTTAAGCGTGTCTCTACGGCAATAGAAAAGACTCCAAAACGAGCAATTTCGTTGAGAAATATCAAGAGGTTAAAGGCTTTGGATTGTAGTCATAACCCGTCACGAAAGTTTGCGAGGGATATGTTTCTATTCAGTTTCTACACGAGAGGGATGTCTTTTGTCGATATTGCATATCTGCAAAAGAAAAACCTCAAGGGTGATGTTTTGTTCTATCGGCGCAAGAAGACCAATCAGCAGTTGATGATTCATTGGGAGGGCTGTATGCAGGAGATATTAAAGACGTATGGAGCCGATACATCTTCTCCTTACCTCTTCTCAATCATCAAAGAACCTTCGAACAATCCGAGAAAACAATATCAGAATGCGTTATTTTTGATAAACCGACACCTCAAGGAGATAGGCAAGGGACTGGGGCTACATCAACCTCTCACGATGTATTGTGCTCGTCATTCGTGGGCAAGCATAGCAAGAGATGAGGGTATCCCGTTATCGGTGATTAGCGAGGGGATAGGGCACGACTCGGAAAAGACAACCCAAATATATCTTGCATCCCTAAAAACTGAGGTTATCGACAAGGCAAATCGGAAAATTTTGAAGCTATTGTAGCATTACTACCATAACGAATGAAGGAGTCTTAAACAGACTCCTTTTCTTGTATATAGCTCAAAAAATGTTTAGCAAAAATATAAGTCTTCTCGAAGAAGATTGATAGTATTTCGTTGTGCTTGAGTAATAGATGTTTAGAGGATTTTTAAGATGAATAATGCTAAACAAAACTTATAAATAGGTAGTCTTTTAATGATAATTTCAGTTCAAACTCGATATTTCCTCGATAAAAAAGGCTTTATTTGGATTCTTTTTACTACATTTGCAGTGTGAAATACATCTTCTTCGAGAAGATGTTGGGGTACAAACCATTACCTTCAATCTTCTTCGAGAAGATTGACTGAACAGTGTAGTATGACACTGCTAAAAATACATAAGTTGTGTAATGCATTACACAACGCTCGCGAGTGGTATAAGAACCTGAGACAGAGGGATAAGAAAACTGTTTCGGGGAGCCGAGAGAATGTATATATCTAAAGAAATCCCCCAAATGTCAATAGAGAAAAAGTCTGATATAAACAGTCTCGAAGAACCTGCTTGGTTTGCTATGAGTGCAACTTTTGGCAGGGAGCTGAAGGCAAAGGCTTTTCTTGAGAGTAAGCAGGTGAAGTGTTTCGTGCCTATGAGATATGAGATTGTCAAGGACAAAACACAAGGTAAGATAAGGAAACTTGTTCCCGCAATCAACAATTTGATATTTGTTTATACCACAAAAGAGCGTATCCAGGCATTAAAGTCTGTTGCAGAATATCTGCAATATCTCACCAAGCCTGTTGGCGGCAAAAACATTCCCATAACAGTTCCAGAATATCAGATGCAACAATTTATGACTGTATGTGATACCTACAATGAAAATTTAGTCTACCTCTCTCCTAATGAAATCAACTTGAAAGAAGGTACTCCTGTCAAGATTATAGGAAGTGAATTTGACGGCATCGAGGGAACATTTGTAAAGGTGAATAAAAGTCGCAAAAAGCGTGTCGTGGTAATGATTCAAGGACTCACAGCGGTAATGATAGCGGAGTTTGAAGATGGATACCTGCAAGTTCTAGAATAAATCAAATCTTTATAACTATGGCAACACCAAGTGCAATTAACACCATGTTCGACAAACTCAACACTCTTCTAACGAAGGACTTGAAGAACATATTGAAAAAAGAACTGCACAATGAGAATAGAGTGAATCTCTATGGTGTAGGAGAATATTGGGTGGCGTTTGAGAAATCGGCCTATCTGCTTGAACAGATGACTCAAGAAGAAGATGAGCCCGTAGTACTTCACATAAAAGGACATCCATTTCCCATAATGATGCACAATATCCATTACCATCGAGTTGATGATATGTGTCGTAAGCATATTATGGCTAAAAAAGGATTGGAATTTCTATCGTTTGTAACCAAACCAATTGATGACAACTCCTACTCCAAGTGGTATAGGGAGTATGTGGTGGAGGAAATCCAATAATTTCTATCGAATAAGAAAAACAACCAAATAATCAAGTTATGAATGACGAATTGATAACCCTGAATGAGGTGCTTAATGGTGGCCAGAGCATCTATTTCTATCAAGATGAGATATCGAATGTATGGGCGACTTGGGGATATTCAGCGTACTTACTGACTCGTATGAATGGAGTCAAATGTCTGACAAGTTTTTCAGGCAAGATGCAAATGCCTTGTGCTTGTATAACTGCCGCTGATTTCAAAGGAATTGTCAAAGAGAATATGAGCACTATAGAGTGTAAGGATGGCTTCTACCTTCTGCCAGCGAAAGAGAAAGTTGATGCCAATGCTTATCAGAATTGGGTTGCAAGTCTAAAATAAAATCCCCCAATCATTATGAACGAACTATTCCATATATTAATACCCGCCCTAATTGCTTTTGCTTGTACCTGCTGGATACACCCATACATCTTGAAGGTGGCAAAAGTAAAGAACATTGTCGACAATCCCGATGCAAGGAAATTGCAGCGTGTGCCGATTCCTGTATTGGGTGGTTTAACTGTGGTATTTGGAATACTGTCAGGTCTTATGGCTGTTAATCTATCTGGTGATTTCTTTGACTTGTTCCCCGTATTTGCTTCGATTATCATAATCTTGATTGTAGGCCTTATGGATGATATGATTTCTCTGTCGCCCAAGGTCCGATTTCTAGTTGAGATTATATTGGTGCTGTATCTAATAGGTACGACAGGTTGGCAGTTGAATGATTTTCACGGTTTATGGGGTTTAGAAGTAATTCCCAATTATATATCTATACCGCTGACCGTATTTGCTTGTGTGGGAATCATCAATGCTATAAACCTGATTGACGGTGTTGATGGGTACTCTTCGGGATATAGCATAGTGAGTTGCATCTTGTTTGGAGTGATGTTCTATGAGTTAGGGAATATCCGCATGGTTGCATTAGCAGCAATCGTTGCAGCATCGTTATTGCCGTTCTTCCTACACAATGTATTTGGTAAACACTCAAAGATGTTTATTGGAGATGCAGGTACTCTGTCGCTCGGCATTATCTTCTCAACCTTCGTTATAACAATCCTCTCGGCAAATCAAAATATTGAGGTAGCACAAGATAATCTTGGGTTGATACCATTTACACTTGCAGTATTATGTGTGCCTGTTTTTGACACCTTACGAGTGATGAGTGCCAGAATAGCGAGAGGTAAATCTCCGTTTAGCCCCGACAAAACACATCTTCACCATTTGTTTATCGAACTTGGATATTCTCATATCGGTACGACAGTGTCAATCATTGGTATCAATCTATTTGTCGTATTATGCTGGTTCTTTGCCTACAAATGGGGATTGTCCATAGATATGCAATTATATATTGTTGTAGCCCTTGGATTCTTTGTAACCTTCATCTTCTATCCTTTTGTAAAAAAGCAGATACGAAAAGAGTCTGGCATCTATTATAGTCTTCGTAGAATAGCAAAATACACTCACGCCGAGCGCAAAGGATTTTGGTTGTTTGCTCAAGAGTGGGCAGACAAATCTACAAGCGAAGAAGTAAGAAATCTATAACAAACGAAAAACTTCCTAACATATGAAAATAGCAGTAGCAGGAACGGGATATGTAGGCTTGTCGATAGCCACACTCCTCGCCCAACACAACGAGGTTGTGGCGGTGGATGTTATTCCAGAGAAAGTTGAGAAAATAAACAATCGTATATCACCTATTCAGGATGAGTATATCGAGAAATATCTTGCGGAGAAAGAGTTAAATCTGCGAGCAACACTTGACGGCAAAGAGGCATATAAGGATGCGGAGTTTGTAGTTATTGCTGCTCCTACGAACTACGATCCACAGAAGAATTTCTTTGATACTCATCATATTGAAGATGTGATTGACCTTGTTTTGGAGGTTAATCACGAGGCTACGATGATTATCAAGAGTACTATTCCGGTTGGTTACTGTCGCTCGCTGTATGTGAAGTACGCTAAGAAGTTCAAGGAGATGGGTTGGGATACTACTCGCAAATTCCGTCTGTTGTTTTCTCCGGAGTTTTTGCGTGAGAGCAAGGCTCTCTACGACAATCTCTATCCAAGCCGCATCATCGTTGGCTATCCTAAGATGATTGAGCAGTTTGGAGAGGAGAATGATGCAATCAAGGCTATTGCAGGCAATCATTTGGCAGAGGCAGCGCATACCTTTGCAGAGTTACTTAAGCAAGGTGCTCTGAAAGAGGATATACCTGTGCTGTTTATGGGCTTGAAGGAGGCAGAGGCTGTCAAGTTGTTTGCTAATACTTATTTGGCTTTGCGAGTAAGTTACTTTAATGAACTTGATACATATGCTGAGATGAAGGGTTTGGATACACAAGCAATCATCGAAGGTGTAGGCCTAGACCCACGCATAGGTACTCACTACAACAATCCATCGTTTGGTTATGGCGGTTATTGCTTGCCAAAGGATACAAAGCAGTTACTTGCGAACTATGCAGATGTGCCACAGAATATGATGACGGCTATTGTTGAGAGTAACCGCACGAGAAAGGATTTTATTGCAGACCGAGTATTGGAACTTGCAGGTGCATACGAAGCAAATAGCAGTTATGATGCTTCAAAAGAGCAACAAGTTGTTGTCGGCGTATACCGTCTTACAATGAAATCAAACTCTGACAATTTCCGTCAATCATCAATACAAGGCGTAATGAAGCGCATCAAGGCAAAGGGTGCAGAGGTGATTATCTATGAGCCTACACTTGAAAACGGTACGACATTTTTCGGAAGCCTTGTGGTAAATGATTTGGCAAAGTTCAAGTCTCGCTCGCAAGCAATTATTGCCAACCGCTATGATGCGAGTCTTGATGATGTAAAAGATAAGGTTTATACACGCGATATTTTCCAAAGAGATTAAGCCCTATGGTAACATATAATGTAAATCTCAATAATAAGGTAGTTCTTGTAACAGGTGCAGCTGGCTTTATCGGTGCAAACCTTGTAAAGCGACTACTAAATGATTTTGAGAACATAAAAGTCGTTGGCATTGACAGCATTACCGATTACTATGATGTACGCTTAAAACATGAGCGTTTAGAGGAGTTGGCGACTTATGGAGAGAGGTTTATTTTCATAAAGGGTAATATTGCTGATAAATCAGCTATTGATAATCTGTTTGTAGAGTATAAACCGCAAGTTGTAGTAAATCTTGCCGCACAAGCAGGTGTACGCTACTCCATAACCAATCCTGATGCCTATATTGAGAGTAACCTTATAGGTTTTTACAATATCTTGGAGGCTTGTCGTCATAATGAAGTTGAGCACTTGGTATATGCATCTTCTTCAAGCGTATATGGTAGCAATAAGAAAGTCCCATACAGCACAGATGACAAAGTAGATAATCCCGTATCACTTTATGCAGCAACAAAGAAGAGCAATGAATTGATGGCACACGCATATAGCAAGCTCTATAATATCCCAAGTACGGGATTGCGTTTCTTTACAGTTTATGGCCTTTGTGGTCGTCCTGATATGGCATACTTTGGATTTACAAACAAACTGCTTAAGGGCGAGAAAATACAAATCTTCAATTACGGTAATTGTAAGCGCGACTTTACCTATGTAGATGATATAGTGGAGGGCGTTGTTCGTATTATGCAACACGCTCCAGAAAAGGAGGTTGGAGAAGATGGATTACCGATTCCGCCATATAAAGTATATAATATAGGTAACAATAGCCCAGAGAATCTGCTTGACTTCGTGCAGATATTGCAGGAAGAGTTGCTTGTGGCAGGTGTATTGCCCGCAGACTATGATTTCGAATCTCATAAGGAGTTAGTTCCAATGCAACCGGGCGATGTGCCAGTGACTTTTGCAGATACATCTGCGCTTGAGACAGACTTTGGTTTCAAACCACATACTTCACTCCGTGAAGGCCTTCGCAAGTTCGCTGTGTGGTATAAGCAATTTTATTCTGATAAATAATTCTAAACAATATAACTAATGAAAGGAATCGTCCTCGCAGGTGGTAGCGGTACACGACTGTATCCTATCACGAAAGGAATTTCGAAACAGTTAATGCCGATTTACGATAAGCCGATGGTATATTATCCTATTTCGGTTTTGATGTTGGCGGGTATCAGGGAGATATTGATTATATCAACGCCACATGATCTACCAGGCTTTAAGCGTCTGCTTGGAGATGGTAGCGACTACGGTGTAAAGTTCGAGTATGCTGAGCAGCCAAGCCCAGATGGATTGGCGCAGGCGTTCACTATCGGAGCTGATTTTATTGGTGATGATAGTGCATGTTTGGTGTTGGGAGATAATATCTTCCACGGCTCTGGTTTTACAGGAATGCTTAAGGAAGCTGTTCGCACAGCAGACAAGGAGAAGAAAGCTACCGTTTTTGGTTATTGGGTAAGTGATCCAGAACGTTATGGTGTTGCCGAGTTCGACAAAAACGGAAATTGCCTCAGCATTGAGGAGAAACCTGCAAAACCAAAATCAAACTATGCAGTGGTAGGCTTATATTTCTACCCCAACAAGGTGGTTGATGTAGCGAAGAATATCAAGCCATCGGCACGAGGTGAGTATGAGATTACAACCGTCAATCAGCAATTCTTGGCAGATGGTGAGTTAAAGGTCCAAACTCTTGGACGTGGCTTTGCTTGGTTGGATACAGGCACACATGACTCTCTCTCGGAGGCATCGACTTATATTGAGGTACTGGAGAAGCGTCAGGGTTTGAAGGTGGCATGTCTGGAGGGTATTGCCTACCGTCAGGGCTGGATCTCGGAGGAGCGTATGCGTGAGTTAGCGCAGCCGATGATTAAGAATCAGTATGGTCAATACCTGTTGAAAGTTATTGATGAGGTAAAAGAGACAGGTAACCCTAATTTAGATTTATAATGGAGGTAATCAAAACAGCAATAGAAGGTTTGGTAATTATCGAGCCAAAGGTATTCAAGGATTCTCGTGGTTACTTCTTTGAGAGCTTCTCGCAACGAGAATTCGAGGATAAAGTTCGCAAGATAAACTTTGTACAGGATAACGAGAGCATGTCAAGTTATGGCGTTATGCGTGGCTTGCACTTTCAGCGACCACCATATACACAGAGTAAGTTGGTACGTTGCGTGAAGGGTAAGGTGTTGGATGTGGCGGTAGATATTCGCAAGGGCTCCCCGACATACGGTCAGCACGTGGCAGTTGAACTTTCAGAAGATAACCATCGTCAGTTTTTTGTGCCACGAGGTTTTGCTCATGGCTTTACTGTATTGAGCGAAACGGCTGTATTTCAGTATAAGTGCGACAACTTCTACGCTCCTGAGGCCGATGGTGGTATCAGTATCAAAGATGAGTCGCTCGGTATCAACTGGCAGATTCCTTTGGATAAGGCAATTCTTTCGGAGAAGGATATTAAACACCTTTGTTTAAAGGATTTTGACTCGCCATTTGACTATAACGAAAATCTTTATCCTGAGTTTGAGTAGCTTATGAAGACAATCCTTGTAACAGGTGCTAATGGTCAGTTGGGTAACGAGATGCGTATTGTTGCTCAGCAGAGCAACGACCGCTATATCTTCACCGATGTAAATGATGTGGAGGGTGTTGAAACTACCCATCTCGACATTACTGATTTGGAGGCAGTGCGTAAGATGGTTGCCGACCATGGCGTTAATGTTATTGTGAACTGCGCAGCATATACCAATGTTGATAAGGCGGAGGAAGATGTAGCTATGGCAACTATTCTTAATGCTCAGGCTCCCGACAATTTGGCGATCGCTATGAAGGAGGTTGGTGGTCTGCTGATACATATCTCTACCGACTATGTCTTTGGTGGCGATCCCTATAATACTCCTTGCAAGGAGGACCAGCAAGGCACTCCTACGGGCGCGTATGGTATGTCTAAGTTGCTTGGCGAGCAGTCTATACAATCGCATGGTGGAGAGTATGTTATCATCCGTACCGCATGGCTCTACTCGGAGTTTGGCAAGAACTTCTGCAAAACGATGATGAACCTCACGGCTACCAAGCCGCAGCTGAAAGTTGTTTTTGACCAAGTGGGCACTCCAACCTATGCTCTCGACTTAGCTAAGGCTATTGCAGTCGTTATTGAAAAGTTCGATGGCACGCAGACAGGTGTTTATCACTACTCCAACGAGGGTGTTTGCTCGTGGTTTGACTTTACAAAGATGATTGCCGAGTATAACGGCACTAAGGAGTGTGATGTGCAACCATGCCATAGCGACGAGTTCCCCAGTCCCGTTAAGCGTCCCGCTTACTCGGTGCTCGATAAAACGAAAATCAAAGAGGTGTTTGGTGTCGTAGTTCCCTATTGGACCGATTCTCTTAAAAAATGTATTTCTAACCTTAAAACAAAGTAAACTATTATGTCAAAACGCAATATCGTCATTACAGGCGGCGCAGGTTTTATCGGTAGCCACGTAGTACGTCTTTTCGTAAATAAGTATCCAGAGTATAACATCATAAACCTCGATAAGCTTACATACGCAGGTAACTTGGCAAATCTCAAAGATATAGAGGATAAGCCGAATTACAAGTTTGTAAAGATGGACATCTGCGACTTTGAGGCCTTCTATCAGTTGATGCAGGATGAAAAGATTGACGGCATTATCCACCTTGCTGCCGAGAGTCATGTGGACCGCTCTATCAAAGACCCATTTACCTTTGCCAAGACCAATGTGATGGGCACCCTATCGCTTTTGCAGGCAGCAAAGCTCTATTGGGAGAGCCTTCCCGAAGGGTATGAGGGCAAACGCTTCTACCATATCTCGACCGATGAGGTCTATGGCGCCTTGAAGATGAATCACCCTGAGGGCATCGAGCCTCCATTCAAGACCGTAGCATCTTCGGAGGGCCACAAAGCCTATGGCGATGAGTTCTTCTACGAGACCACCAAGTATAACCCACACTCTCCCTATTCGGCAGCAAAGGCATCGTCAGACCACTTTGTGCGTGCCTATCACGACACCTACGGTATGCCTACCATCGTTACCAACTGCTCGAATAACTATGGTCCTTATCAGTTCCCAGAGAAGTTGATTCCGCTCTTTATCAACAATATCCGCCACCGAAAGCCTCTGCCCGTATATGGCAAGGGTGAGAATGTGCGCGACTGGCTCTATGTCGAGGACCACGCAAGGGCCATCGACCTTATTTTCCACGAGGGTAAGGTTGCCGAGACCTATAATATCGGCGGTTTCAACGAGTGGAAGAATATCGACCTTATCAAGGTTATGATTAAGACCGTTGATCGCATTTTGGGCAATCCTGAGGGTGCATCGCTCGACCTCATCACCTATGTCACCGACCGTCTTGGCCACGATGCCCGCTATGCGATTGACTCTACTAAGTTGCAAAAGGAGCTTGGCTGGGAGCCTTCGCTCCAGTTCGAGGAGGGCATCGAAAAGACCGTTCGCTGGTACTTGGACAATCAGGAGTGGATGGACAACATCACCTCTGGCGAATATGAGAAGTACTACGATAGTATGTATAATAACAGATGATATTTAAATGAATCAATTAAAAGCAGGAGCAGTCCTTAATTATGTAGTAATTCTGCTCAATACTCTTGTAGGATTACTATATACTCCATACATGCTCCGCATGATGGGGCAAAGTGAATATGGACTATATTCGCTTGTTGCTTCTGTTATAGCATATCTTACAATTTTAGATTTAGGATTAGGAAATGCAGTAGTGAGATATACTGCTAAATATAGGGCTGAGGGCAAACAAACCGAACAATATGAAATGTTTGGAATGTTTTTCATTCTATACATTATAATTGGTGCAATTGCTCTAATTGCTGGCTCTGCTCTGTATTTCAATGTAGATGCGATGTTCGGAGATACAATGACCGCATTAGAACTTGACAAAGCACGAATAATGATGCTGTTGTTGGTTTTCAACCTCGCATTTACATTTCCGATGAGCATATTCGGCTCTATTATCACCGCATACGAGAGGTTTGTATTTCCAAGAGTTGTTAATATCATTCGCATAACTCTCAATACCGCGGTAATGATTTGCTTGCTACATATGGGATACAAAGCTATTGCCATGGTAGTTGTGCAAACGGTATTTAATGTTCTGACTCTGATTCTTAATTACATCTATTGTCGCAAAGAACTTAAGATAAGGATGTATTTCAGAAAATTCAAGTGGGGATTCCTTAAAGAAGTTGCGATTTATTCATTTTGGATCTTCTTGAATGTCATTATGGATCGCATATACTGGAGTACGGGACAATTTGTATTGGGCGCAATGGTTGGTACTGTTGCTGTTGCTGTTTTTGCTGTAGCAATACAATTACAGCATTTATATATGCAATTTTCATCAGCCATATCAGGACTTTTCTTACCCAAGGTTACAGCTATGGTAACGACAAGTAATGATAGTGCTGCCATATCCGACTTATTCATCCGCACAGGTCGTATTCAGTATATCATTATGGCATTGATATTATCTGGATTCATTGTCTTCGGTCGCCAGTTTATCAGCTTGTGGGCTGGACCTGGATATGAAGATGCATATATCATATGTATATTATTCTTTGTATCACTACTAATTCCCCTAATACAAAATTTAGGTATCACAATACTTCAGGCAAGGAATCAAATGAAATTCCGAAGTCTATTATATATTGTCATTGCACTAGTGGCATTAGCGCTTCAAATAGTTCTTGCCAAGCAATATGGAGGAATCGGATGTGCTATTGCAATTGCAGGCGCTCTATTGCTGGGTCAAGGTCTAATAATGAATATCTACTATTCAAAGAAGCAGGGAATTAACATTGGAAGATTTTGGAAGGAAATGCTAAAAATGTCAATAGTTCCTATTGTGTTGACTATAGCATCTATCTTTACAATTAGCAATTACGACATCAATAGTTGGGGAGAATTGGCACTGGCTATTATGATTTTCTGTGCCGTGTATATTCCTCTTTTCTGGTCATTCAGTATGAATAAGTACGAGCGCAATTTGATTAAGGCTTCGCTACAAAAGATTATACCATTCAGAAGACTCAAATAATGATAGATATAAAAGAAAAACATAATTGTTGTGGATGTGGTGCTTGCGTGCAGATATGCCCCAAAAAATGTATCAGTATGTCTGCGGACAATGAGGGATTTTTGTACCCTCATGTCAATGACGCAATATGCATTGATTGCGGCTTGTGCGAGAAAGTCTGCCCCGTAATTAAACAAAACGAGCCAAGAGAGCCATTGGCAGTTTACGCCGCAAAAAACAACAATGAAGAAATCCGACTAAAGAGTTCTTCAGGTGGCATTTTTACTCTTCTTGCAGAACAAGTTATTGCAGACAGTGGAGTTGTGTTTGGCGCAAGATTTAATGAGAACTGGGAGGTTATTCATGACTACACTGAAACCATAGAGGGATTAGAACCTTTTAGAGGTAGCAAGTATGTACAAAGCATAATTGGTAACAACTTCATTAAGGTCAAGCAATTTCTTGTAGATAGTCGCAAAGTCTTGTTCTCGGGAACACCTTGTCAAATTGCAGGATTGAAAAAGTTCCTTCGCAAGGAGTATGAAAATCTCTTGACGGTCGAGGTGGTATGTCACGGAGTACCAAGTCCAATGGTTTGGAGAGATTATCTCGATTATAAGCGCGCAGAGCGCGCCGCTGGAAAAAATACGGTTCCTTCATCTCTAAATGAGTTGCCCGTGATAACGGGTATCTCGTTTAGAGATAAAACAAATGGCTGGAAAAAATACGGTTTCAAAATCTGCTATGCCGCCTCTAAGGCGGCCGAAAATTCGGTTTCAAAATCTGCTGAGACAGCTAATTGCGAAATAACTCCTTTCAATGAAAACCTCTTTATGAAGGGCTTCTTGAAGAACATCTACCTCCGTCCATCGTGTTATCATTGCGCTGCTCGACAAGGTAAAAGTGGTGCAGATATATCTATAGCTGACTATTGGGGCATACAGTCGATTCATCCAGAGATAGATGATGATAAGGGAAGTGGACTCGTATTGATAAATACAAAGCAAGGAGCAAACTATTTTAATTCATTTGCAAATCAGATTAATAGTTTGACATCAAGTTATGACAAAGCAATTATGCAGAATCCATGCATAGTAAATAGTGTCAACGTGCCTAAGAGGAGGCATCAATTTTGGCAGAATTACCCAATCTCAAAGATTGATTGTATTGAGGTAGTATGTGATTTAATGACCCCTTCACCAATAGTTGTTTTTGCTAAAAGAGTCATTGGTAAATTTAAAAGAATTCTTGGATTATGAAAATAGGAATAATAACACAACCTCTTTCAAGAAACTATGGAGGCATTCTTCAAAATTACGCCCTTCAACAAACTCTAATTAAGTTGGGGCATACACCGTATACTTTCGATTTGGGCAAATACACTTGGAAAGATTGGGGAATTACAACAATCAAAAGCATTATTAAGAAATTAATAGGCAGACCCTATCATTTTCCCGAAACCCCATCTAAAAGAAATAAAAGCGAAGAAATACTCCGTAATTTTGTTAAACAACATATAAATCTAATCTCACCACGAGATTATAGACCAAATCCAAAAAAAATTAAAGAATATAATCTTGGAGCTCTTATAGTTGGCAGTGATCAAGTATGGCGACCTCGCTACAACCGATGTATTGAGGACATGTATCTCAAATTTGCCAATGACTCAAATGTTGCAAAAATCGCCTATGCCTCATCATTCGGCACCGATGAATGGGAATATACCCTAGAGATGACACAGGTTTGCAAAGATTTAGCCCAAAAGTTCAATGCAATTTCAGTGCGTGAAGAGTCTGGTGTTGATTTATGCAGAAGATATCTTGATGTAGAAGCTGTTCATATGATTGATCCAACAATGCTTCTAATTTCTGACGAGTATAAGGAACTTACAAGTCACATTCCACAATCGAGCACACAATACCTATTCGCTTATATTCTTGATCAAACTGAAGAGAAGATCAAACAGGCTAAAAAGACCGCAGAGTGGCTCGGATTGGATATAGTAATTAAAGGTGCAGGAGGACAATTGAGAGAAGATGATAGTATTGAAAAATGGATAGTAATGTTTAGGGATGCTGATTTTGTTATTACAGACTCATTCCATGGTACTGTGTTTTCAATAATCTTCAATAAATCATTTATTTCAATTGGAAATAAAGATAGAGGAATGAGTCGCTTTAATTCTCTGTTATCAATATATGAATTGGGAAACAGATTAATTGATGTGGAAGAAGATAAATATCTGTTTGATCAAAACATAGATTGGTCAATCGTTAACGAAAAAATGGACCAATATAGAGAGCTGGCCCTCACATATTTAACTGATAATCTTTCAAAAAATGCATCCCAAAATTAGCATTATCATTCCAATATATAAGGTAGAAAAGTACATCAGAGAGTGTTTAGACAGTATTCTCAACCAAACATTCACCGATTGGGAGGCACTATTGATTGATGACGGCAGTCCAGATAATAGTGGTGTAATTTGTGATGAATATGCTGCAAAGGATAACCGATTTAAGGTTTTTCACAAGGAGAATGGAGGTGTAAGTTCTGCACGCAATCTAGGTCTTGAAAAAGCTACCGGTGAATGGGTTACATTTATTGATGCCGATGATTGGATCGAGAAAGAAACGTTAGAACAGTGCATTGAAAATTCAAAAAATGTCGAATTTGTTCGCTTTGGTATGAAATCGGTGTATGGGGAAAATCTATACATAGAGGATACAAGATTAGAAAATGGCTGGACCTATAAAATATATTGTGCTAATGTCTTCTCTAGACAAACAGCGTTAGGTGTGTGGGGAGGTCTTTACCTTTGTTCTATATTTACAAACAACAATATTAAATTTAATCCCAAATACCGACTAGGAGAAGATTGGCTAGTATTAATGCAATATCTTAAATGCATAAAAAAAATAAAGATCTTAAATTCTCCATTCTACAATTACAATAAACAGAATGAAATATCTGCAACATCAACTCCGAGTCTGACGAAATTTATAGAATTAAATAAGGTGGCTTCTATAATATGCTACGATGCAGATTTAAGGAAAATAGTTGACCGAAATCATGTTGCATCACTTAAGGCGAATATTTGTGCGCCTTGCCTTGCTAATATATTATTAACAAAATCCAAATTAACCGATTGTAAGAAAGTTATAAAAGATATGGTGGATAATGATATTTTCCCCTCACTTAAGGAGATAATATTATGCAAATTACATTTTAAGTTCAAATTAGTTCTATTAATGTTTTGTCCAATTAAGTATTGTCAGCAGTTGTGTAAGTTATAAATTTGTGACACAAATATGCAGTATATATTATTTATCGTATCAATTATATTGTTTGTTTTAGCCCCAAATGATTATAGTTTGCCTATTTGTATTTATGCATTTGTGGTTTTCTTGATAGCATCAATATGGAGCATTTACAAATTACGAAAAATTGAATTTTTTGGTTTCAATTTACTGTTTACTATATCCTTTTTTGGCTGTTGTTACATATTCCCAATATTCATTTACAATATAGACGATACATTTTCACTTTTCCATCATGGTTATGATTATCGGGTTATGACTAAAGCTACATGTATTGCTAGCATTGCATATTCATCCTACTTATGTGGATTAATGCAAAAGGTTAGAACCTTATCAAACTACAAAGCGGTATATCCTAACGAAATAATTCGCATTAGGTATTTTGGCGCAAATGCTAATTCTACTGCGTTTATATCAGTTTTATTCTTTGTCTTATTTATAATAGCAGGTGGATATACCTATCTTGACAATCAATACGCTGAAGGAGAAATGACAGGAGGCGTAATTACATATTTTTATGTCTTAGTAACTTTGATCCCAATACTCTTGACTTATACTTTAAACTATCATTTCAAAAAAATATATATACTGATTTCTTCGGTGTTTATAGTGCTATTGTTGATAACAGGTTCTCGTACACACCCTTTAGCCTTATTATTAGGAATCTTTTATGTTTATAGTTTGCAAAATAAAGTACCTAAATATATTATAATTATATTGCTCTTTACTGGATTAATAGGCATGGCTGTTTTGGGGGCAATTAGAGGAGGTCAGGAACTTGAGACAGAGTCTAGTGTTGGATTTTGGGGTGCATTTCTAGATTTGATTGTAAACAATCGTAATTTGTATGATGCATACTCCCTTGTACATACTAATGGCATCGTCCCAACCGTGTTGATAGGACCTATATTAGCAGCTATTCCGATGGGGCAATCGTTATTTTGTTTATTAACAGGCACTCCCGATAACGAGATGAGATCTTCTCTATATATTACAATTGAACATTTTGGTTCAAACCCGCCAATAGGTTTAGGAACCAACATTGTCGGGGATGTGTATATTGGAGGAGGAATTATTGCTGTGATTATACTTTTTTACTTACTAGGCAGATTAATAACCAAATCATTGTGCGAAATCCACATCAAAAAAAATGCCATATGGTTTATTTTTTATATATCATTGGTTGTCAGTGGAATATTTATTTGCAGGGGGTCGTTTTTTTTATTCGTTAGGCCCTTCGTGTGGACATGGGTTATTTTATACTTTATTAAACAACTACGATTAAAGTAAAAAAATGAAAATTTTATTTGTAAATGACCAATATGAGAGAGGTGGTGCAGGAAGAGTTGCTGCAATATTGGCGAATCAATTGTATGCAAAGGGGTATGACATTATTTCTGTATACGACTATCAAAATTGGGGTCACACATATAATGTAAATGATAAAATACCAAGAAGGTTGATTATTACAAAGTCCACAAAAGTTGGGATTTTAGATAAGACTCTCAAGTGGTGGAATTGTATAAAATCAATACGAAGATACATTAAAGAAGAGAAGCCTGATATTATTATTGCTACTCAAGCAATGATGTTTTTTTGCTGTTATATCGCTAATATGAATATAGGAATTCCAATTATTGCAGCAGACCACACATCCTTTACTCGTCGTATAAATCCTTTGCTCGATTTTGTTAGATATCGGTTATATGCTAAAGCGGATGGATTATCGATTTTAACAAAAAAAGATTTCAAAGTATTGGGAGATAAATACCCGAGCAAACAAGTTATTTACAATCCTATTTCGTTCCCAATATTAGCCACAACCCGTATTAGAAAAAAAAGAATCCTCTGTGTTGGGCGATTAGAGGTTTGGGATATAAAGGGATTTGACTTAATTATAAAAATATGGGCAGAACTTGCGCCTAAATATCCAGAATGGACATTGGAAATCGCTGGTCCAGGGGATAATAAATCTAAAGCATATTTAAAAAAAATGATTGAAGATAATAAGTTGTCGTCTTGTATCTTGTTGGGACAAGTTGATGATATGAAAAACTTATATTCTTCATCTGAAATCTTTGCACTACCTTCTAGGATGGAAGGTTTTCCGATGGTTCTGATGGAAGCTATGTCTCAAGGATGTGCCTGTATTGCTTTTGAAGTTGGTGGTGCTACAAACGAAATGCTTGATGAAAATGCTGGAATTATCGTGAAAGATGGAGATATTGAAGCCTTTAAACAAGCATTAATTACCCTGATAAAAGATAAAACTATCAGAGAACTATATTCTATTAATGCAATAAATAGCGTAAAGAAATTTTCAGTGGATGAATTTGTCGATTCGTGGGAATGTTTAATTCATAAAACACATAATAAGAATATCTCAGTAAAGAATAGCTAAGGTTATCTAAAAAAATGTATAGAAATGGTAGGCTTATTTACTTTTGATGGTCCCTTATATAAAGATAAAAATGGGATTTATTGTAATACAACAATAACAAATGAAATGCTAGAAAGGTATTTCTGCGTTGTAGATAAACTATATTTACTGATAAGAACATTCTCTATAGAGCAATCGTATGAAGATGCGCATATGACTAAATTGGATTTAGGTAATTGTATAGAGGTAATAGAAGTTCCAAACCTAAACTCGCCAATTCAATATTTTAGTAGACATCGATATTATAAGGAATTTAAAGAAATTGTATCTAAATGTGATATGATATTTCTGCGCATACCAAGTGTTATTAGTGATATGGTTGCAAAGATTTGTAAACAAATAGAAAAACCTTATTTAGTAGAAGTTGGGGGGTGCTCGTGGGATTCATACTTTAATCATAGTATTTTAGGAAAATTAATCGCTCCAATGATGTTTCTTAATCAAAAAAGCACTGTCAAGAATGCGCAATTTGCGTCATATGTAACGGAAAAATGGTTGCAAAATCGATACCCCGCACAATGCACTCAAATCGCGGCTTCTAATGTATATTTAAGAGATTTTGATGAGGAAATTATACATACTCGTATTATGAGATGCGAAAAAGCCTCTTATGTGCCCAAAAAGATTGGAACGATAGCTTCTATTGATGTCAGATATAAAGGGCAGGAATATGTTATACATGCACTCCATAAATTAAAAATATTGGGGTATCGACTAGATTATGAACTGGTTGGAGCTGGCGTTGGTAATTACTTGAAGGCGTTGGCTATAAAATTAGGAGTAGAAGATCAAGTACACTTTTTAGGATTAAAAAAACATAGTGACATCTGGGACTGGTTGGATCAAATAGATATATATGCTCAACCTAGTAAACAGGAGGGATTGCCAAGAGCTGTCATTGAAGCAATGAATCGTGGATGTGTTTGTATCGGTTCTACTACAGCAGGCATTCCTGAATTGTTGGAATCTAAATATGTATTCAATAATGGGGATATTGAGCAAATATGCAATATTATCAAAGGTATCTATGGAGATAAAGATATTAAGCAAAACATCATTCGCAATTTTGAAAAATCTAAAGAGTTTGATATTGATTTACTAAATCAAAAACGAACTAACTTATTCAGTAAATATCAAAAGTACATACTAAATATGATTAACAATGAGTAACTCTATTAAAAATGAATATTCTTTCAAGGACAAAATTCAACTTGCTTGGTGGCTCTTGCGAACTAAGCTACAAGTACCTTCAGCCCGTCTTATTCGCTATCCCTTTGTTGTTCGCGGGGGGGGTATGTCGATTATGGTCAGCGACTTACAACGGGTATTGGATGCCGAATAGAGGCTTTTAGAATGAATGACAGCAAGCATAAAAGAATCATATTCGGTAATGATGTTCAGATTAACGATTATGTGCATATTAGCTCAATCGAGAAAGTTGATATTGGGAATAATGTTCTAATGGCAAGCCATGTTTATATCTCAGATAACTCTCACGGCTACTATGATGGTAGTCACTGTGACTCATCTCCACAAACACCTCCAAAAGATAGAGCGTATAAGGTGGTACCAGTGAAAATAGGGGATAATGTTTGGCTTGGAGAGGGCGTTATAGTTATGCCGGGTGTTGAAATAGGTAGTGGATGCATCATTGGTGCTCATAGTATTGTCAATAAAAGCATTCCATCTAATTGTATCGCTGTTGGTTCGCCTGCAAAGGTTATAAAAAAATATTCACAACAAACTGGAAAATGGGAGAAGATTACTCATTGATGTTCTAAGATATTATCTTCCTCATAATTACATTATAGACGAAAAATCTTAATCTGCTATCCTTTAATTAAAATCTTGCGTGATAGCTTTTCTCTTATCTCTCTGTAGATTAATTCGTCTTTCTTGAGATTTCTCATAATAAATTATCAATTATAGTACATGTTAACAGCCTCTATTGTCGTCTATAAGACGACGGAAATGGAGTTGAAGACGATTGTGAATTGTGCATTAAATAGCACTATTCACAAGGTTTATATTGTCGACAACTCGCCATCAAATGAGTCACAATCAGTCATTAATAGTTATCATTCCCCTAAATTAATATATATTTATGGGCATGGCAATATTGGATATGGTGCAGGACATAATATGGCAATTAAAAAATCTATTGAGTTAGGAGCTACTTATCATATAATCCTCAATCCTGATATTATTTTCCAAGCCGATGCTATTTCTGCACTGACACAATTTATGGACAGCCATCCTGATATAGGTTCTGTGATGCCAAATATCATATATCCAGATGGCAGGAGCCAAAGATTGTGTAAATTATTACCAACTCCATTCGATATCTTCGCGAGAAGGCTTTTGCCTAAATCTCTGACAACAAAACGTAATGAACGCTACGAAATGCATTTTATGGGGTATGATAAACCTTGGAATTGCCCGAATCTGTCAGGATGTTTCATGTTTCTTCGAACGGATATATTAAAGTTGATCGGAGGTTTTGACGATAGGTTCTTTATGTATTTTGAGGATACAGACCTTATTCGGCGAATACATCAAGTTAGTATAACTGCCTTCTATCCCAATGCAACAATTATTCATGCTCACAAGGCAGAACATAGAACAAGTAAAACCTTGCTGAAAATATCTATAGAAAGCGCTATAAAATATTTCAATAAATACGGTTGGCTTTTTGACAAAGAAAGGCGTCTGTTCAATAAGCGAGCCCAAACTGCTGATGCTCATATTGTAGAGTAACATTGTATGCACAAAGATATTATCCAAATATTCTTCAAACTTATTCGTATAGGTTTGGGCGAACCTGTCGAAGATTTCCCGATTTTGGATTCCACACAGTGGCAGAAATTATATACTCTCGCACGACAACAAACGATTGTTGGCGTTATATACAAATCAATAGAAAGACTCCCTAAAGAAAAACGCCCTCCAAGAGAACTTCTATTTAAATGGATTGCCACAACGGAACGAATTAAAGAACTCAACCAGCATATCAATAAAACTGCACAGAAAGTCGAATCGCAATTCAGAGATAATAACTTTCATAGTTGCATACTTAAAGGGCAAGGAATTGCTCAATTATATCCTAACCCAGAATTAAGAACATCGGGAGATATAGACATCTGGATTAACAACGAAAGAAAAGAAATAATCTCATTTGTTAACAAATTCTCCAAATCATCACACGCTGTTTATCATCATATTGATGGACTTAAAATAGACGGGGTTGAAATCGAAACTCATTTTACACCATCATATATGGCCAATCCTTTTGCAAATAGAAGATTGCAAAAATGGATTCAGAACGAATCGATAAAACAATTTGAACATTGCACAAGTATAGGCGAAGGGATTACAATCCATACCCCAACATTAGCTTTTAATAGAGTTTTCATTCTTCATCATATATATAGACATTTCTTCTATGAGGGAATTGGTCTTCGTCAGATGATGGATTTTTATTATGTACTTAAACAGAGCTTTACAAAAGAAGAGCAAGAAGAGACACAATGTATATATAAGAAATTTAATCTCTTAAATTTCGCAGGGGCTGCAGTATATATATTGCGTGAGGTATTTGGATTAGAGGAAATGTTTTACATCGTTGCTCCAAATGAAAAATACGGCAAAGTTTTACTCTCTGAAATTTTATCTGGCGGAAACTTTGGGCAAGTTAAACAACAAAAAAACACAAAAGAGAATAATCTACAAAGAGGATGGCGAATCATTAAAAGAAGTTTGCAATTTATAAAGTATGAGCCATTAGAGGTAGTATGGCTCCCATATTTTAAAGTCATGAACAATTTACTATATGTTAGGAGTATTAGTAATAGGTAATAAGTCGGTTGCCCAAGATTTTTCAAGGACAACCGACTTCTCTTTTATGCAGTCTGCACTTGTTTCGCTTGCCAAGCCTGATGAGCAATGATCACATCCTGGCGCTCTTGTTCAAGTAGTGCTTCCGTTTCGGGAGTGTAGCCGAGGAACTCAATGCAGCCTCCATTATAGCCTGTAAGTTTGCAGCGGATACCGGCTTTCTCCAATTTATCCATTCGTTTTTGTGCAGTTTTGGCACTTGAATAGGATAATGGCCAGAAGTATTTGTCGCCACTATGACCGTATGAGTCCTCACCGAGTACCATCTTGCCCTGAAGTCGTTGGCTGTTATGGAAACTGAAGTAGGCACCGCCCAATGCCTGGCGTATCGCCTTGTGTGCTGCACCTTCGGGGTGCCTGAACACATCGGGCTTCTTGCCTTTGCAATCCAATCTCGGCAGTTCCACCTTATAAGGCTTCTTGTAGGTTCCGATTCCTAATGTAAGGTAGAAGTTAGTGCAGAAGTAGTCGGTCATCGGATCGCTGTCATCGAAATTGTACGACATCACAAAGTCGCAGACATTCTTCATCACCTCCTTGGCTCTATCGGTGAGCGTCTGGTCTCCATCAATGTTATAATGGTTCACATCGTGGTGGAACACAACGCCCTTATCCTTCTTGAATGCCTCGAAGTCGGCTTTGACAAGGTAGATATGGATAGAATTATAGTGGTGCCTTGATACGGAGAACTTATACTTGGGATAGGTCTCCTTCATCCAGTTACGCACCAACTCCACAATCTCAGGAGTGTGCTGTCCTTGATAGTTGCGACCTTTCCAACGATACTCGTTATATACGAAGTCGGTATACTCTTTTGCCGATGCTCCTGCATAGTCGTTCTCATAACCTGATGCATTTGCCGATACAGTAGTATCGTTCTTCCATATTTCGTGGAGTCGTTCAAACTCCACATTGATCTGCTGCATCACTTCGGTGCTACCGCCTTTGTCGGGGTGATTCTCCAATGCCAATCGGCGGTATTCCTTCTTGAGTTCCGCCAATGAATGTATATTCTTAAAGTAAGCCATAGTAGTAAATGTTAGTAAGTTAATACCATTGTAAAATACTCCACACACTCGGACTCGATTCCGAGACCGCTGCAAGAGAGTTCAATGTCACTCTCTTGCAGGTCGTTTACCTCTTGCAGTTCTCTGAGGTGGCGTATCTCATCATTCAGATACTCCTTTGCTGTCGCTTCATCGCAGTTACACGAGCCACATATTCTTTCGATGATTTCATTCTCAGCCATAGCAGTAAGTATTAAGATTGTGATTTGAAATAGAGTTCTCTCTGGGTATCGTAGTCTTGAGCATTCCACCAATCGTTACAGGCATCTACAAAGGATTGTGAGCCGTCTTCCGAAGAGTAGTCAGTCTCGTGCAATCCTGTTATGCTCTCCATCGTAATGAAGTCGAGGTATTTCCACCAGTCTTCCATACGCTGCTTGTAGTCGCTCAACGTGCAGAAATTCTGACTCTGTTCACAGTCCGCGCACCATTTGCAGTCCGTATCGTCATCATCTACATCACTTAGATACTCATTGGTATTGGCATTTACCCAAACCTGAATCTCAATTTTTCTTGAACCGCAAGCATCACAAACATATACATCTTCATCGTGTGGCTCCTCTCTTGTGGCCTTGCCATCATAGAGTGCCACAGCACGATTTACCAGCATCTCACGATTGTTATCCGAGAGTTCGGCATAGAAGCGTTCTGCCGCTCCGAGTATTGATTTGCTTGCAAGGGAGTTCCATTTCTCCCAGAAGTGCTTATAAGCACCTCCGAAGGTAATCTTGCACTCTTCCTCGCTCCAAGCGTTCCACATATAGTAGTGGAAGCTCGATACTGCATTTACAGGGTCTAATCTCATAGTCGTAATCATTAAGCGTTATTATCTCTGTTCTCTTCCAACTGCTGCCATACGGCATCATACATTTGTTGTAGCCAGTCGATGTTTGATGCTCCAAGTTCAAACGGAGTATGGCAGGTAGCCTCAAAGTTGGCTTCTTTCTCGTGGGCTATAACAGTCATACTGTTGTCCGTCACTTGAATACCTGTTACCTTGCATTCAAACGGGTCAGCATTATTGTCAAACCATATCACCCATACAGGATCATCATGTTCTTCGGGGAAGGTAATCTCTGTCAGCCCATGCGAGTAGAGCAACTGCCTTATGGCATCTATGATGTCCTTACGGAGTGTCTCTATCCTGTCGGAGAAGTCCATCTTCAGACGCTTCGGCTTTTGTTTCTTTTCCAACTCTGTGTAGGATAGAATCTGCATATCGGGGTGAACATCGAACTCCCAATCCACCTCGTCATCATCGAGTGTCGTGTGGATTTTTCCACCCAATACCAGCCCGCAATCCCTTGTTACCATTGTGCGTGCTTCATTGCGGTCATCTGCCGCTACGGTGTAAGTCCCCTCGAAGAGGTATCTTACCTTTACTTCAATCTTTTTCATACATTGATGTTTTTATGGTTAATACTGATTAGTTTGCCGGAACGATACTTATCTGTTTTCCAAAGAAGGAGTCGCAGACACCATAGACATGCTTGATGGAGCAGTCATACTCGGAGCGTTCATTATCAAGTCGCAGGCGGAAGCCGTAGCCGTCCTTGCGTGCCTTATCCAGTCGGATTCTGACTTCGCTTTTTAGTTCCATTTCTATCAGACTGCCACCGCCATACATCGAGCTGAACAGCCCGCAGGTGTTGCCTTTGGGGATAATGACCTCCTTTATTTTGAAGTCGGCATCGTAGAGGTCTCTGAGGTTTACAAGACCGATATAGGTAAGCAGATTGGCTCCACAGCAGGAGTTCTCCAATTCCTGGCAGAAATCCTCGTAGGACACCTGCTCCTTGCCGTCACGATACTTTTTGTTCGGGAATCTGCCATATACGGTGTAGCCTTTCTCCGTCAATGCCTTCTTCACCTTTGCAGGGTTGAGGCGAAGGGTATCTATCATATCCCCGAAGTAACTCTCCTTGTAGCGGAAGCCACCTTGCGATTCTAACCAGCAGGAGTTGATGCAGTCGTAGTTGGATAGCATCTCCACCCGTACAGGAATATCTCTGGTGTTCTTGATAAGGTCGTTTACCGTTGTGGAGTCGTCACGCTCGCGTATCTCGTCCCTTATCTCATCATCGTGTTCCTCGAAGAAGGCTTCAACTTCGTCCTCTTCAAAGTCGTGGAAGTCTATGCTGTGGCTCTTCAGTCCCTTGATAATCTCCTGTGTTGCCTGCTCTTCGGCATCCTCATACCAATCCTCGACCTTAGACCATAAATCTTCGCAGCCTTGTTTTTCAAGGCATTTCTGTAATAAGTCTCGGTTCTCATCAAAACTTTCCCGATAGTCCACCCATACGAGGGTATACTTCTCGTCCATTATGCTTTCTACGAACTCCATAGTGAGTGTTTTCTTTGCTTCATTCATTTGTCGTTACCTGTGTACGGCAGGATTCTGTTTCCCGTACATATGTCTATAAATGCGAAGAGCGACCTTGTGGCCGCCCTTCGGTTACTCTTTACCATTGAATATCTCTTCGCATCTCACTTTCTCCATCTCCGTTTCACCTTTGAAACAGAAATGTGCCGTATATCGGTATCCCGTTCGGGGATTGCCTCCGAACTTTTGGATAGCCATATCTATCTCCCAGTCCACTTCACCTATGCCGAGCGATATGCGGTCATAGTGCAGCAGGTGGTGAGCCAGTCGCAGTGCAGAGTCGCTCTTTCTCTCGTGCCTCAGATGGTCGAAGGCTCGTATCGCTATCTCTCTGTTGGATACCTTGATTGTCGTTCCCATATTCTTTGATGGTTAGTTGAATACTCTCTCATCGTTCTCTTTATCCTTTGCTGCAAGCATACAGAACGGCATATCCAATATGCGGTGTGAGAAGCACATATCGGAGTTGTAGTCCGTGCGTTGCCACAGCGTGAACCTCTCATCGGCAAACGACCATCGGAAATATCCCGACAGTGAGCCGAAAAGCGGGTTTACATTCCTTGCTATGAGATACCTGTTCACATCCATAATATGCTTTGCAATGAGTATGATGTTTAGTATCTCCACAAATGCCAACTGCGAGTATGGGTCAATCGGCATTACCGGTCCTTTGAAACTGATTTCCATATATCCTTTATTTTAGTTATAGTTATCATCGAATATCTCATACTGAAGAGGAAGCATATCGCAGAAGTTGCCCGATATGCCTGTATATACCAAAGCATCATCGGCGATGTCGGCAAGTTCCTCTTCGGTCTCCTGTATGGTGTTACCGTATATATCCTGATAGTGCGATACCATCATATGCGGATCATCGGTTGTGATGTCATATCCGAAGTGTTCGCTCCATGTGACGAAATACTCCCTTTCGTTCTCATCGAGCCTTTCCATGGCATCGTGTATCTCGAAGAAGTTGGGACATATCCATTCACGCCTTATCAAGTAGTCGGGTATGTTCTCCCACTTGGTATATCTATATTCCGGTTCCTCTTCTTCGGGAAAGAGATCGGAGCAGGCACAGAGAAATTCTCCCATGTCGCTATAGTCGGACATCTGCACCCAGTAGTCCTTGTACTCTTTCCCGTCCAGAATGTGCTGCGTGGTTACGGCAACTTCGGCATTGCTTAAATCCATATTTTCCATAGACTCTCTGTTTAACTTGTTACTCGCTGGCTTCCCCAGCTGATATGTATCTTACCCTCGCTGTCCGTAGAGCGTATCAGCAGACTGTCTATTACGGACATTGTGATATCGAACTCCTCGAAGATTTCCGACTGCTCCTTCACTTCGCCAGTCTTGATGAACTCGTTGAGACGCTCTTTGGTCAGTACCAATGCCATCAGGTTCTGCTCAACGGAGTCCTCGTAGGTGACATAATGCACATCCTTCATCTCCTTGGAGTCAAGGCGTATGAAGCGGAAGTAGAACTGCTCCATCTTGGGTATGTTCCATTGTAGCGACTCCAGTATCACATCGTTGCAGGTAGGTATGTTTACCGAACTGCTCAGACTCTGCTGCGTGCATATCAGTATGCCGTTGATGGTGGAGTCGAACTCCGTCACGATGCTCTGACGCTTCTTGAACGCCACATCTCCCTTCACGACATATATAGGTCTGTCGGGGAAGCGTTCGCGGATATAGCTCTCATAGAGGTCAAAGGCTGCAAGTGTGGTACAGCCAATGGCTACCTTGCCGGGTATCTTGCGTATCAATGATTCTATGTATCGTGTTTTGCTCGGATAGTCATCGCCGTAGTATCCCGATATGAGGTGTGGTACGGAGCAAGCCTTGATAAGCAGCTTTATTTGTCGCATAAGTCTCAGTCCTGCATCCTTCTTTGTATCACCCGTGCTGTTGTAGTAGAGTTCGCATATTCGGCAGAACTCCTCGATGATGACACGATAGACCTCGTGCTCACCCTCTGAGGGGCTTACGGTGTGTGTCCGTATCTTGTATTTCTCGCCTGCAAAGTCTCGGAACTTACGGGTGATGATGGTCTTGCCTATGAGGTCGAAGAGTTCATCCTTGTTATAGACATCCTGATTCTGCTTCTCTATGCCGAATACCGTTGCCTTACCCGGACAATGGCAGGCACGGAACAGCACATGACCTCTGAACGCAGGGAACGGCTCTCCGCAATGGAGATTCCTTTCACACTCTATCTCCTTATCCCGATTCTCGTGGTAGATACTGCTGCACCAACAGGTCATATTGACCGAATTGTTATAGAGCAATTCAAACTGGCTGTATAGCTCTGCGATATTGTTACGGGTGGTTGTTCCCGTATCGAGAATCTTGTACTTGAGTCTGCGGAATACTGCCAGGATATGCTTTGTGCGTTGTGATGATGGGTTGGTAATCTCGTCCGATTCATCGAACACAAGGCATAGCTTCCTTGACGAGAGTTTCACAAACCGCATAAGGTCGCGTTTGAGCTTGCCTACCATAGATGTGGATACCAGCAGGAAGATCCCTCTCGGCACATCTTCAAGATCCTTGTATGTGCGTATCACTCTGTATCGCTCCTTGTTGATGGCGAGGAACGGAGTCCAGGTCATATTGGTGGCAATGGCAGGGGCAAGTATCACCACATTGCGTACCTTGCCGTATTTGAGCAAGTATTTGGCTCTGTGATATACTGCCGCTGTCTTGCCCGAACCTTGTTGCCAGTTGAGCAGAGCGTATCGCTTCTGGAGTACAAGGTTCAGGTCGTGTTTCTGCAATCGGGTGAACTCACACACCTCGCCATCCTTGTTTACGAAGGTGGCATTATCGAGATATTCGGCAAGAGTATCATCCGTTTCCATATCCGAGAATGGCTGGTTCTGTATATCGTAGAGCCTACGCTTACGGCGGATAATACGCCCCGCAGTGCGTATCTGTCGCATATTCTCTTCGGTTGCTATCTCTGGTATAGGAAGTACGGTGCCATCCAATATGAGGTCATTGATGCTTGCCGCCTTATGTTCCACCTTGTCAAGCAGGCGTGGTGCATACTGCTTGAGCTTGAAGCCGTAGGAGGTCTTTACCAATGCCACCTCCTTGCGCGGCACGACATTCTGCGAGGTGATATACTTGCGTATGGTAGCAAGCACCTTGGCTGTGGTCAGCTTCTTGCGTTCCCACTCCTTCATCTGCTCATTGGTGGCATTCTCGGGCGGCTTCTGGTTACGGAACTTGGTAACAAGAGCCACAGCCTTGTCGATATGCTTGTTGAGTCTTGCGTGAGCCTTCAACTCGTACATATACTTGGCGAGCTTGTACTCGAAGTGCTCCAACTCCTCCTTGTCTATGCGGTTGGTCTCACGCATAAGGTCAAGACGCAGGCGGTGCTTCATCTCGCGGGCTTTCTTCACACGCTCCTTGAGTTCTGCCATAGAGACAAACTCCTCGGCATTGTAGGGATTCATCTCTATATGCTGTGAACGACGCAGGAAGACCATTATCTTGGTGTTGAAGTTATCTACACCTACCGATGTGAAGGCGTGAGGTGCCAACCTTGTTTGTCCGATGAAGGAGAAGTCCTCGTTCACTCTTCCTACACGGCTCTTCTCCCAGAACTCGTTCTGCATAAAGGAGGCAGGGACGATGATCATCAGGAAGCCTGCGGGATTGAGCAGATGGTATGCTTTGTCGATGTAATACTCCTGTGATAGCCGGAAGTCGAACTTCAGATTGAACGGAGGATTACCTATGATGGCATCAAAGCGTTGCTCGGAGTGGTACTGCTGTATGTCGCACTTCTCAATATGTGCATCGGGATAGAGATACCTCGCCACTGCCACAGCCTTGCTGTCTATGTCAAAGCCGTAGGCGTTGTGTTGGTTTGGCAGATGGTTGAAGAAGTTACCCATACCGCAACACATATCGAGAATCATCTCCGATGATGTGGGAGAGAGTACATCTACCATATCCCGACATACCTCGTGCGGTGTGAAGAACTGTCCCATCTCGAACTCCTTCTTTGCCTCGGCATACTCGTGGTAGCTGGCGAAGTCCGACTGCTTGAGGTTGTGCAGTCCTCCGATACCTGTATAGCAGTTGTATATACTCTCCGCAGGAATCATATCCTTACCGGAGTTGATGGCAAAGAGAATCTTCTCGTTGATCTCTGCACGCTTGCCTTGCGGTATCTGTTGTGGTATGATGGCATACATGGCTGTAATGATTGAAGTGGATAAAAACGAAAGACACCCCGCAGGCAGTACCTACGGAGTGTCATACATATCGTGTGGTCATCAGTTCTCGTCTCTTAGTTTAATCTCATTTAGTCGCAGTCGTTTGAAACAGCTCTCTGCCGTTGCACTGTCCTTGAACTTGACATCGATACGGGTGTTTCCGTAAAATTTGAGACTTACGGCATTGGTCGTTGTAAGGTCGTACCATCGTGATATATCGACATTACGGGCATCAAGACCGATAATCATCTCGATACTGCCGCATAATACATCATCTGCACCAAAGGCAATACCTTCGCAGAAGCGGCTAACCTTACGGTCTGTTTCGTATGAGAACCTATAATCCTTATAACACTCGTAATGGAAAGAGTCCCAAGTGACAATATCGGGGAAGATGATTTTATCCTTCTTCAGTTCAGGCTTCACCTTGCTCCAGTTAGAGGGTCTCACCGTTTCAAGGAATCGCTTAATAAGCTCCTCCTCGGCAGTATCTCGGAAACTCTTGCCTCCGAGATGTTCGATAACCGCATCTACATATGTGTTATATACAGGTCGGAAGTCTATAGGCAGAGTCTTCTCATCAATCTTTGGTGCTTCAACTGAGACGCTGTAGGTGTTGTTGAAATAGCCGATGATGCGACTGATGAAGTTCCTGATAGCGTTATGACGACTATCCACCAACTCATTGATGTTCTTGAAAGGAGTAAACTCGTGATGGGTATAATCCTTCTCATCGTTATTGTACCGATAGTGGAGGTCGTAGCTGCTTGTGGTAATCTTACCGTTCGGCTCGTGCTTGAGTTTGATTTTACCCTCATACTTCTCGGCTTCTCTCTTGAAGATGTTGTACCACCAGGCAATCTGGTCGAGCGTCTTGTAAAGCTCGTCCTGCTGATTCTGGCAATAGATACGGTCTTGCTCCGTAATCTTCTCCTCGTTTCTTACTTGTACCTTCAAGATACCTGATAGCAGGTCGGTGTGACCTGTTGCTTGACTGTTGTTTAATACTGCTTGTGACATAACATTATATATTTCTTGTTAGTCCGGCTATTCGGGGCCGGAGTTCCCAAACTACAGGCTCTAAAAGGTCGTGTTCTCGTCGGGCAAGGTTGTGTGGAAAAATACCGCAAGCCCTACGGGGCGAGGATGATTTTTCCGCGACACCCGCAGGGCTTGACCTTGCTTGGACGAAAAGAACACGAGTTACCTTTGCCTGTGGTTTGGTGAACTCGGCTTCGAATCTGTTATGTCATTTTCTTTATCGCATAAATAGTTTTTAGGGTACGGATTCTTATAATTGGAGAAAAAATCGTATCTTTGCACGTAGAAAAGAGTTATTTGAAAAGCATGAGGAATATAGTGTAACAAAACAAGTTAGCAATTTCTTATCCATTGCCCATTCTCATGCAAGTTCTTCTTAATGGTTTGATACTCAAAGAATCTTAATCAAACTACATCAAATATACGAATAAGCCGAGTGCAAAAGCAAATTTTATTTGCATTTTGCCGAGGCGAAGTATCTAAGACGAAGTCAAAGATTACGAATAAGCCGAGTGCAAAAGCAAATTTTTATTTGCATTTTGCCGAGGCGGAGTATCTGAAACCGAGTTAAAGATACGAATTTATCCGTATCGGAGTACTGCTCCGGATTACAAAGAACCCGCAAAAGATCGGAACACGACGCATCCGATTTACGACAGACTCATGGATCTCTGTATCCGGAACTGCGGGATACCCCGCCCGATCAAAGAATTCCTCGAAATACCGATAAAAATAGTATTCCCCCTCCGACCGAGTGCTGCTGAAGTCTGAAAAGCGGGATGAAGCTTTGCAAAGTAAGATGCCCCGCATACAAAAAGCGACGTTCTGGAAAACCGGAACGTCGCCGAATGTGGAGGTGGCGGGAGTCGAACCCGCGTCCAAACAAGGAACCCGAAAGCTTTCTACACGCTTATCCGCCGTTTCGTCCTTCTATCCGGGTCTGGCAGGCGGCAACCTAACCCGGATCCCAGTTCCTGAATTTTCGCACGACAGCCGGAACCCTCCGCCGTACTATCTCTAAATGATCGATACCCCGTATGGAAAACCGTTAAAGAGCGGAACGGCCTTCCGGGATACTCGTCGTCGAACCGCCTTGGATCCAACGATTAAGCCAATTTTCCTTGAAAATTAGGCAGCGAGTGCATAGCTATTATTGCCATTTGTAGTTCGAGTGTTGATATTTACGAGCCACCACACAATGCTCGACGTGCTTACAATCAAACTCTGCCTGCTGTCAAAACCGGTCACCCCCTTCGTAGGGATAGAATTTCATTGAAGTGAGTACAAAGATACGAAAAACCGGGCAGAAAGCCAAATTTATCGGAACTTTACCAAAATGTCCTCGTCACTATTGAAAGTTTTATACGGAACCAATCAATCGCCATATACCATATAAAGTTGGAATATAGCACAACCAATCAGAATGATAGCTGTAATTAAATGCCAATAACTGGGATAAATCTTTTCTATTTCATTATTAGGATCTGTTTTGTTCATCTTCAGACCCGTAATGAACCAAAGTAAACTAAGACTTCCAATAAGAAAAAAGAAAAAAACCATTCTTCGATTATATTAACCAACGAATTATATATTGGTATTAAGCAAAGGGCCTAACAATCATACAATATATAGCACAAGCATAAAAAAATAGCCACAAACAGATGCAAAAAATTCGGATAAAACTTTTCCGTTTCATCTTTGAACTCTGCTTTTTTTTGCCTTAAACGCAAAATAAAAAAAAGCAAACTAATACTCCCAAAAAAAATACATAAAAAAGCCATTGCTACTGTCAATGATGTTCCACCACCTAATGCAGACATTACCTGCACGTATCGATATAACACCGAAAATTCGTCTGCTTATTTTCCAAAGGCCCCACCTCTGCCTTGTGCGCATCCAACATAAAAATTCACCCGATCGGCATTGCATACAAGAATATTTTCACGTACCATGCCTGCGGAACCGCTACCGTTTCAGATGCTTACGCAGCTTCTTTTTCAGAACATCCCCCGTTAATGGTTTGGCAATATAATCATCGCACCCGACATCGAGCGCTTTCGCACGGTCGCTGTCGTATGCATATGCTGTGACGGCAATGATGGGAACGGAACTTCCCGCCTCCCGAATCTGCCGCGTAGCTTCCAAACCATCCATAACGGGCATCTTCATATCCATCAACACCACATCCGGAGCGAACTCCCGGCACATGCGCACCGCTTCCGCTCCGTTATGGGCCCGAAGCACTTCATACCCTTTCTTAAGAATCAGCGACACCAGCAGAAAATTGCTGTCGGTATCTTCGGCAACGAGAACGACGGGCATTTTCCCCTCCGAAACGCCTGGTTGCCGCATCTCCGCATCGGAAGCAACCGCCGACACAGACCGGGTCCGGATGTAAGGATGCGTAAACCAAAAACAAGAACCCTTTCCCGGTTCGGAGTTCAGGCCGATACGACCGCCCATCTGTTCGACGATACTCTTGCTGATGGCCAGTCCCAACCCGGTCCCCTGGACAAAACTGTTGAGTTTCACGAAACGCTCGAAGACAGACTCCTGCTCCTGCTCGGGAATCCCGGTACCGGTGTCTTCGACATAAAAGGTAAGCATCATCCCGTCATCGCACCGGTAGCCTAATGTCACAGACCCTTCACGAGTGAATTTCAACGCATTATTAATAAAATTAATCAACACCTGCGTAATCCGGGTCTTGTCGCCTACCAACCGACATTCGGGCAGATGATCGCCGAAACGCAACTCCACCGGTTTATCCAGGACCTTGAGGCTCAACGACCGTACAATCTCCTGACACATCTGATTCACATCGAATTCCACATCGTTGAATTCGAGCGTTCCGGCTTCGATCTTCGACAAATCGAGAATGTCGGAAATCAGCTTCAACAACAATTCGTTATTTTCCTGAACAATGGCTACATACTCCCGTCGTTCGTCGGGATCTTCGGTTTCAGCGATCAGATTCGAAAAGCCGACGATGGCATTCAGTGGCGTGCGGATTTCATGGCTCATATTAGCCAGAAAAGCCGATTTCAGACGATCGCTCACTTCGGCTTTGTTCTTCGCTTCGATCAAATTCTTCTCCGTTTCCTTCAACTCGGTAATGTCGTAATTGACACACACCATTTCGATCTTCGAAGGATCGTTATTCAGGGGATTGCGCATCACATTGATACGGGTCCACTTCTGTCGTCCGTCCGCATCGATCCGAAGATCATGGCTGAAACTGTCGATCTCGCCGGCTTTCACCTGTCGGATGGACTCCAGAACTTCAGCCCGGTCGGAGGAATTGACATGTTTATACACACCGAGGATCTGATCGAGCGGCGTATCCTCCTTCTCGCCCAGGTTATAATACCACTGCGGCACGCCATACCCCTCTTTCGAAACCAGGTCGAAGCGACAGTATCCGACCTTGCCGAAACGACTGACCAGCGAAAACGAGCTTTCGAACTCCGCGATACGACTATGCGCCCGATTGATTTCCGTATTGTCGATATTGATCAGGAAGAAATTGCTCAACCGCCCCTGCGCATCGTAAAGCATACACACCGAACTGTATATTTCGAGGCGGCCCTGCTTGGAGGTAACATAATAACCGTTCAAACGATCGAAGGGATAATACGCCTTGAACGAGAACTCCTCCCGGTTCCGCACCCGGCGCCAGACCTCCTCGTCGAGAATGGGATTCTTGAAAAAATCGACCCCGAGCACATCCTCCTTGTCCCGAATCCCGAAAATCTCCAGATCCTTGTTATTCAGATCGACGAGCAAGCCGTTCCTGTCGTACAGTTCGATACCGACGGGAATATTGTCATAAATATTACGCAATAGCTTTTCACTGCGGTCGAGCGCCTCGTGCGTTTCATACATTTCGGTCATATCCGAAAGCAGGCAAATCACCTCCTCGGGAGTGGTCGAATACATAACGACATGAACATACCGGCCGGAAGCCAACAAACGGACCTCCTTTTCGACATGCTGCTCCACCTGCAATACTTTGGCGAAAACTTTCAGGTACTCGGGCATATCTTCGATCTCCAGCTCGCTCGCCAGCCGCCCCACATAGTCGGCTTGGGATTTTCCGATAATCTTTTCCGCAGCATAATTCGAATCGAGCACCTTGTAATCGACCGGCGTCCCCGTCTTGTCGTAAATCATCCGGAAACGGACATACCCCAGCGGCATGTACCGGTAGAGGTTTTGCAAATAATCGCGTTCGATTTGCGCCTCCCGCTTCGAACGCTGCAATTCGATACAGATATTGATGATATTGACCAGCGATGCGAACCATTGGTAATCCTCGTTCTGCCAATCGCGGTGCTCCCCGATCACATCGATTCCCGCATACCCCCAAAGTTTATCACGAAATGTCATCGGCAGCACAAACAGCGAACCGATATTTTGTGCAGCCAGAATATCATGCTCGTTCCTTGCCCGGGAAGGAAGGTCGTCCAAACAGGAAAGAGCAATAGGACTCCTTTTTTCGAGCTGCTCGACCCACCAGGGGGTTTCGTCCATCGAAAGTCGATCGAACCGATCCCGGCCGCTCTCCACGCCCTTGTCCGTCACTTCGTACGTACAAATATGCCTGCGGTTATCCCAGTCGAACTCCGCGATATAGGTCCGGCTGCCACGAAATATCTTGAGGACATCGGTCAGAACCTTGTTGATCGCCTCGTCGATGGAACCGATATGAAGGAAAGAAAGCAGCGTATGCGAAATATTGTTCAACCGATAAAGAAGCGTATTCATCCGCTCGATCGAGCAAAGATCGACCGGCAAAGCCTCCCTTTCGCTGATTTCCTGGGCATATCCCGAAACAACCAGCCCCTTGTCGGCTGCCGTTTCCCGGCGCAGGACCTTCCAGCGGAACCACACCTCACCCCGGGGACCACACAGCGAAAAAATCTGCTCGGCGGAGAACAGGCTCGCATCCGTGGACATCAGGCTTTTGAGCGAAGCCCGGAACGGCTCTCCGACCGACTGCAGAAAACGGTCGTAACCGATCTCGGACTCCTCAGTTCCTATCGTCTTACAGAGATAATCGGACAACAAAAGAACCCGTCGGGCCATATCTACTTTCCACCACCCGATCTTCGTATCCCACAATATCTCCTGCAACATGGATTCACTTCCCATTATCCCCTTATTGTCAATTTATACCATAATTAATAACAAAAATACTATTCATTACCGGGAGTTCCAAAAAAAATACGGATTATTGTCCGGCACGATGACCGAAACAGACTATTTTTCGGACATTTTCATTACCTTTGTGGAAGGTAGGATATGATCGGTGTAAAAAACAGAAGAGTTTGTTTTATTCTGCCTTCATTTTCATTACCTTTGCTCCCGTCCGAATCGGAGTGCGACGGCACGAAACGAAGAACATTCGTCCTGCATCGGCCGATCGGCACACACGGACACCACGAACCTTTCAACCAACTCGACTCATGGGCGAACAAAACGTAATCCGGCTGCGCGGCGTAACGATATACCACACGGACGATCCTTTCGGCAGCCGCTCCGAAAAAAAGTTGCTGCAACAGGGAGAACTGATCTTGTCCGATCTGAATTTCGACATCAACGCCGGTGAATTCGTCTATCTGATCGGGCGTGTGGGAAGCGGTAAAAGCTCCTTACTCAAAACTTTATATGCCGAGCTTCAACTCATTGAAGGCGAAGGATACGTCGCAGGCTTCGACTTGCGAAAACTCAAACGACGGGAGATTCCGATGCTGCGACGTAGAATCGGCATCGTCTTCCAGGACTACCAACTGCTCACCGACCGGAACGTCTTCATGAACCTATACTATGTAATGAAGGCAACGGGATGGAAAAACGAATCAGAAATCCGCAAGCGGATCGACGAGGTACTCAAGGTCGTATCGCTGGAAGCCAAAGGCTACAAGATGCCGTTCGAGCTTTCCGGCGGCGAACAGCAGCGTCTGGTCATCGCCCGCGCCCTGCTGAACCGTCCCCGCCTGCTTTTGGCCGACGAACCTACCGGCAACCTCGATCCGCTGACGGCCGAAGGCATCATTCGGCTGTTCCAGGAAATCGCTCGTCAAGGTTGCGCCGTAGTCATGTCCACGCACAACACGGCCCTCATCGAAGAATATCCGTCCCGCACGATCCTCTTCTCGAAAGGCAAGATCAAGGAGGTTCCGGTACAAACGATGCTGCAGGATATTTAACGAATGCCCGCACAAACGGAAACCCTGCGACCTAAGTTTCATCGTTGCCAGGTACAGATAATTCCGAATAAAAACAGGTTTGGGTTATGAGACTCCGTACTCTTTTCCGGTTGTTCCTGTTATTGGCGGCAGTGGCCCCAATAACCACGGCAAAAGCCGACAGTCTTATCATCGGCACAGATACGCTCAGACTGGACTTACATTGGTTGGACGACACTCCGCTGGACGAGTTGGCCCGCAACGACCGGGTATTCGAAAAAAAATTCCAGGCACTTATTCATCAGCCTACCGCAGAGGGATTCGTTATCTACATAGACGGTGATCACGAACACCATTCCTACTGGCGACTGATCGACGACAAACTCTACCTGGATCACACGATACGCAAATCAGACTACTCCGAAATAGATTTCAGCGGCATTTTCGTCCGCGACCATACCGGTTATTATCCGGCCACCTTCTATTCAGGCACACTTCCTATATCAGGCATATTCTACCAGGACGGAACGAAACCCATATTCGTTTTCGAGGAGGGGCGATTGACCTATACGAATTGGACATATCCTTCCTTTCCCTGCCCCTCTCCGATGCTGGGCGATCCGCTGTTTCTGCACTTCGACTACATGCAATTCGCACAATTCACGGACGGGCTGTGGACCTGTTGGATGCGTATCCTCCCGGATCCATCCGGAAACCCCATTACCATACAGCCCTTGATAGTAGCTCATAAAAGCGGAATCATCGATGCTTCGGATGCCGCTAAAAAAAGACTGAAAACTGCAATCGCCGACAGTCTGAAAACAGTAGATTTCATTTGCGACGTAAATTTTTCCCGGGGCAGCATACAGGCCGTTCTCAAAACATTCGAAATTCCCCGGCCGATATTATACCGCAAAGAAATCAGGAAAAACGGCCGACGGTTGGTCGGATATGAAAATGCGACCGGACGTCCAATCGTCCCTTTCGGGAAATACGCCCGATGCCACACACCCATCATAAGTGAAAACAGAATCGGGATCGTGGAAACAGACGAAGGAAAGTTTATAGCCATAGACCATACGGGTAAAAAGCTGTTCGAAATCATGTTTCAGTCCCCGGTACTTTCGGTCGAAGATTTATTCCGGTACGGTTATTTCATCTATGTCACCCGAAACGGCCGACAGGGAGTCGCCACCATCAGCGGATTGCGATACACGCAACCGACCCACAAGCCGATCGATCTCTCCGACGTCGATCGGGATGTTATCAAAGCTCTTATCCACTGATCCGGCTACGCTTCCGGTATCCGATATTTCGCCCGAATAAGCACCCCGCAAATCCGGCTGCGGCAAAAATCAATGGCAAAGGGGTGCTTGATTATTGCATCTTACGAAACTTTTCCGTATATTTGTACGATATATTTAAGGTCAATATGAGTACTGAAGGAAAAGAGATAAAGAAGCAGGAAGAGGAGTATTCCGCCTCCAACATCCAGGTCCTCGAAGGTCTGGAAGCGGTCCGGAAGCGTCCGGCCATGTATATCGGCGACATCGGAGAAAAAGGTTTGCACCACCTGGTTTACGAGGTGGTGGATAACTCGATCGACGAGGCGTTGGCAGGACACTGTACCGACATCGACGTTACGATCAACGAAGACAACTCGATCACAGTCAAGGATAACGGCCGAGGCATCCCGACCGACTTCCACGAAAAAGAGGGCAAGTCCGCACTCGAAGTCGTGCTCACCGTGCTCCATGCGGGCGGCAAGTTCGACAAGGGCAGCTACAAGGTTTCGGGCGGTCTGCACGGCGTGGGTGTTTCGTGCGTGAACGCACTCTCGACGCTGCTCATCGCCGAAATCCACCGCGACGGCAAAATATTCCGCCAATCGTACAGCAAAGGCGCTCCGACTTCGCCGGTCGAAGTGATCGGCACCTGCGACGATCGCGGAACCACGATCACCTTCAAACCCGACGGCAGTATCTTCACGCTCACGACGGAATACAAGTACGACATCCTGGCCAACCGCCTGCGTGAGTTGGCATTCCTGAACAAAGGCATCCACCTGAACCTGCTGGACAAACGCCAGCGGGACGAGAACGGCGAATACGTCGGCGACCATTTCTATTCGGAAGAGGGCCTCAAGGAGTTCGTCGAATACCTGGACGCCACGCGCGGTCAGGCCATCACCGAATCGATCATCTACATCGACACCGAAAAGAACGGCGTGCCGGTCGAGGTGGCCATGCAGTACAACGACTCCTTCTCGGAGAACGTACACTCCTACGTCAATAATATCAACACGATCGAGGGCGGTACGCACCTGACGGGTTTCCGCCGCGCCCTGACCCGCACGCTCAAGAAATACGCCGAGGATTCAGGCATGCTCGCCAAACTCAAGTTCGATATCAACGGCGACGACTTCCGCGAGGGTCTGACGGCCGTAGTTTCGGTCAAGGTCGCAGAACCGCAGTTCGAAGGGCAGACCAAGACCAAACTGGGCAACGACGAGGTGTCGGCAGCGGTCGATCAGGCGATGTCGACGGCCTTGAGTCACTACCTGGAGGAGAATCCGCGCGACGCCAAAGCCATCGTACAGAAAGTCATCCTGGCTGCAACGGCCCGGCACGCGGCGCGCCATGCCCGCGAAATGGTGCAGCGCAAGACCGTGCTTTCGGGTGCGGGCCTTCCGGGCAAGTTGGCGGACTGTTCGAGCCGCGACCGTTCGATCGCCGAAATCTTCTTCGTCGAGGGCGACTCGGCAGGCGGTACGGCCAAGCAGGGCCGCGACCGGAACTTCCAGGCGATCATGCCGCTGCGCGGTAAGATCCTGAATATCGAAAAAGCCCAGGAGCATCGCATGTGGGAGAACGAGGAGATCAAGAACATGTTCACGGCACTCGGCGTGACGATCGGCACGGAGGAGGACAGCAAGGCGCTCAACCTCGAAAAACTCCGCTACGACAAGATCATCATCATGACCGATGCCGATGTCGATGGCAGCCACATCGCCACGCTGATGCTTACCTTCTTCTTCCGCAAGATGAAAGAGCTGATCGAAAACGGGCACGTCTATATCGCCACCCCGCCCCTGTTCCTCGTGAAAAAGGGCCAGCAGGAGCGCTATTGCTGGACGGAGAAGGAGCGTGACGAGATCACGGCCGAAATGGGCAAGGGCGTACACGTCCAGCGCTACAAAGGTCTCGGTGAAATGAACTCCCATCAGTTGTGGGAAACCACGATGAACCCAGACACCCGGATTCTGCGCAAAGTAACCATCGACAACGCTGCCGAAGCCGACCGCGTATTCTCGATGCTGATGGGCGACGAGGTTCCCCCGCGACGCGAGTTCATCGAAAAACACGCTCACTACGCCAATATCGACGCATAATCGAAAATTACAAAGGATTGCACCCCGCAGGGGAGCAATCCTTTTCCATATCCGTTTGGCTGGCGGGAGCTACCCCATCGTTCGATTGCGACGGAAAGCTAACCCGATGCGTTCATCGGAAAGGACGAAGTTGGCAGCACACTCGGAGTTCGGCCATACGGCAAACGGGAAATGAGAAAACGAAACATACCGTTTTTTTGACGTAATTTATCCGAAATCCGACGGCGGGGAAAAAGAAAAAACAGATTCCGGGACGCTTCATCGGACAGATGAAATCGGAAATACCTACCGACTTCGTGCGGGTGCAAATACGGGAAAAAATCACACCGTTTTCGGAGAAAAACCGGTCAGGCGGTTATCGCACGCAGAAAACGGAGAATAAAAAAGAACCACAAATCGGGAATTATGAATGTGACAGTCATCGGTGTCGCAGGCGGCACAGGATCGGGTAAAAGCACGCTGGTAAAACGATTGCAGGAGGCTTTCAAGGAGGAAGAGGTAGTCACGCTCTGCCACGACTACTACTACAAAGCCCATCCCGAACTGACGTACGAAGAGCGCACGAAACTCAATTACGACCACCCTCAATCGTTCGATACAGATATGCTCGTCGAACACATCCGCACGCTGAAAAACAACGTTCCGATCGAACATCCGGTCTATTCGTTCGTCGATCACAACCGAACGGCCGAAACCGTGCTGGTCAAACCTTCGAAGGTAATCATCGTCGATGGTATTCTGATCTTCGAGAACAAGGAACTCCGGGACCTGATGGACATCAAGGTATATGTCGATACGGACGCCGACATCCGCCTCGCCCGCCGCATCCTGCGCGACGTATGCGAGCGGGGGCGCACCATGCAGTCGGTCATCTCGCAATATACCACGACAGTCAAGCCCATGCACGAGGAGTTCGTCGAGCCGTCGAAGAAATACGCCGACGTAATCATCCCGGAGGGAGGTTTCAATTCCGTTGCCGTAAGCATGTTGATCCGCAGCATCCAGTCGCAGATCAACGCCAAATAGGAGCACGCGAATCCATTCCCCGAAAATCGATTTTCGCAACAGGCAGTCTGTGTAACTCGCCTCGACACGCAGTCCATTACGACAAAAAGGAACCGTCCGACAACTCCCCGAATTTGAAAATCACCCCTGCCAAGAATGTCTTCCGGCAGGGGTGAAAACGTTAGAATCGGACTTGTCAGATACTCTCTTCCATTTATTCCCCCCGGCGCAAGGCAAACGGATACTTTTTCCCCTTCACTTCGGCGATTCCTCGCTCCACGTAAGCGGTAGCGGCCGAATCCCACTCCGAAAAGATCGTTATGTCATCGTATTCGAACGGTATGATAACACGCCCGCGACCGTCCAATACTCCGAATCGCAGCAACCCGGTAGAATCGGGAACAGCCGCAGAGGCATGCCCGAATTTTCCGCTCGGGTTCACCTGATAGACCTTATAGTCGATCAACGGTTTGCCGGAAACGTCGAGCAGGGTACAGGCCCGGGAAGCGAAATCCTCCCCTTCTCCGACCCAGGTCGTTCCGAACGGCGTGTGCTGCACCCAATCGTAAATACAAGGTAGGATTTCCCGTCCATTCCGGTCGATACTGCCGTACTTCAAAGCACCGCCGGAAACAATGCAGACGACCGCACGGCCATTTCGGAACGAAGAAACCTCGTAATACTTGCATGGGATGACCAACGTCCCTGCGGCATCGACAAATCCCCAGCGTACATAATATTTCCCCATCTGTCCGACAGCGGCCAGCACTTCGGAAAAATCGGCCGCACCGTCGTATATCGGAGCAATCACTTCGTTACCCCGACGATCGATGAATCCGTATTTCCCGGTAAATTCAAAATCCCTTTTTCCATAGCCGGACTTACCGCTCCATTCGCCTTTGGCTACGACTGCCATTCCTTCGGAAAAATCCCGGGCATAATCGTATTTCAATGGAATTACGACCTGTCCCAGCGTATCGACATACCCATAGCGGCGGACGGAATCCGTCCCCTCCTGTACCCGGGCAAGGCCTGACGAAAAACCCGCGACATCCGCATAGATACAGGGCACGACTTCACGCCCCTGACGATCGATAAGCCCGAAACGACGATCGTTCTTTTCCCCTTTGCCGACCACGGCAAACCCATTGGAAAAACTATCGGCATAGTCATAGATGAGCGGGAAGACCACCGTACCGCAGGTGTCCGTATAACCGAAACAGCCGTCCGTATAAAAACGGCCCATACGGGGATTGCTACCCTCTCCGCCCCGGTGTACGAGAATACGTCCGTCATGCACTGCACCCACATAATCGTATTTCGTTTTCCAATCTTTTTTAGCGGCTGCACGGCGTTGTGCCGACACCCCGGCCGGAAACAGGGAAAGAAGCAGTACAACTATAAAGTATCGCTTTATCATAATCCAGTTATCTTTTTGATTTCATTTAATTTATTAAGCGCCTCGATCGGAGTGAGAGCATTGATGTCCAACCCCTTGATCTGATCTCGGATCTGCACCAGCACTGGATCGTCGAGTTGGAACATCGAAAGCTGCATACCCCGCGTCTGATCCCCCGCTTCCGCCGCCTCGCGAACTCCGGGGAGCGCTTTTCGGTCGCGGCGTCGAGGACTCTTGCTGGGCACGATCTCGTTGTTGCCATATACCAGCTCCAGATTCTTCAGGATCTCTTCGGCGCGGGCTACGACCGAGGCCGGCATTCCGGCCATCCGGGCAACGTGAATACCGAACGAATGCTCCGTTCCGCCCCGCTCCAGCTTGCGCAGGAAGACGATCGTCTTATCCACCTCCTTGACGCTCACATGGTAGTTCTTCACGCGCGGGCACATCTGCTCCATCTCGTTGAGTTCGTGGTAGTGGGTCGCGAAAAGCGTCTTGGCACGGGCCGTCGGATGGTTGTGCAGGTATTCGACCATCGCCCAGGCGATCGAAATACCGTCGTAGGTGCTCGTACCGCGTCCGATTTCGTCCAACAGGACGATGCTGCGGTCGGAAACATTGTTCAGGATGCTGGCCGACTCGAGCATCTCGACCATGAAGGTCGATTCGCCCTGCGAAATGTTGTCGGAAGCCCCGACTCGGGTGAAAATCTTGTCCACCACGCCGATATGAGCCGCTTTCGCCGGGACGAACGACCCCATCTGGGCCATCAGGATAATGAGGGCCGTCTGCCGCAGCAAAGCCGACTTACCCGACATGTTGGGACCCGTAATCATCACGATCTGCTGCTCCTTATCGTCCAGCAGCAAGTCGTTGGGGATATACTCCTCTCCCACCGGCATCAGGGTTTCGATCACCGGATGCCGTCCCTGGCGGATTTCGATGCGCGTGCCGTCGTCGAGCGTCGGACGGACGTAGTTGCGCTCCCGAGCGATACGGGCGAAAGATTGCAGGCAGTCGATACGCGCCACGACGGCGGCATCCCGCTGCAAAGCTCCCAGGGAATGCGTAATGAACCCGATCAACTCGGCGTAAATCCGCTGTTCGATCAACAGCATCTTCTCCTCGGCACCGAGAATTTTTTCTTCATACTCTTTCAGCTCTTCGGTGATATACCGCTCGGCGTTGGCCAGCGTCTGCTTGCGGATCCACGACTCGGGAACCTTGTCCTTGTGCGTGTTGCGGACTTCGATATAATAACCGAAGACATTGTTGTAGCTTATTTTCAACGGAATTCCCGTCGCCTCGCTCTCCCGCTGCTGAATACGGTTCAGGAAATCCTTGCCATGCAGAGCGATGCGGCGCAGATCGTCCAGTTCGGCGTCCACGCCGTCGGCGATAATGCCGCCCCGCTGAATTTGATTGTTCTGCGGGTCGGGGTAAACCTCGCGGGCAATACGCTCCCGAACCTCCGCCAGCAGATCGATCTGTTCGGCCAACGCGTGAAGACGCTCGTCGTCGGTCGATTCCAACAAGGCTTTGAGGAGTTCGATCGCCGAAAGCGAATTTTTAAGCTGTACGATTTCGCGGGGGGTTACCCGAGCCGCCGCTATGCGCGAAGCGATGCGCTCCAGGTCGCCGACCTGCGAAATCTGCTCGGCGACGCTTTCGGCCAAATCGGGCTCGTCGTAAAACCGCTGCACGACATCCAGACGTTCGTTGATGCGATCAATCTCCTTGATCGGCAAGGCGATCCACCGCTTGAGCAGACGCCCGCCCATCGGCGTGAGGGTGCGATCGACCACGTCTGCGAACGCGCACTTCTCGCGCGAACCGTTCGAAGAGAAGAGCTCCAGGTTGCGGATCGTGAATTTATCGACCCAAACGTAATCCTCCTGGTCGATACGCGAAATGGACGAAATATGGGCCGTATTCTTATGTTCGGTAAATTCGAGGTAGTAGAGAATGGCCCCTGCCGCCGAAATGCCGCTGCTGAACTGTTCGATACCAAAGCCCTTGAGCGACTGAGTGCCGAACTGCTTGCAGAGCTTGTCCCGGTTGACCGACTCCGAAAAGACCCACTCATCGAGCCGATAGGTATAGTGCCGACTGCCGAACGCATCGGAGAAGCGGTCTTCGTATCCGCGCTGGTAGATGATTTCCTTCGGCGCCAGGTTGGAAATGAGTTTGTCGATGTAAGCATCGCTGCCCTCGGCGGCATAAAATTCGCCGGTTGAAATATCGAGAAAAGCCACGCCGGTATTTTTCCGGCCGAAATAGACCGCCGCCAGATAGGTATTTTCCTTGTTGGCCAAAATATTATCTCCCAGCACCACGCCCGGCGTAACCAGCTCGATGACGCCCCGCTTGACCAGCCCTTTGACCTGTTTGGGATCCTCGAGCTGTTCGCAGATCGCCACGCGTTCGCCCGCTCGGACCAGCTTGGGTAGGTAGGTGTCGATCGCATGATAGGGAAACCCTGCCAGCTCGACGAATGTCGCGGCTCCGTTGGCACGTCGCGTCAGGGTGATGCCCAGAATTCCGCTGGCCTTGATCGCATCATCGCCGAAAGTTTCGTAAAAATCGCCGACACGAAACAGGAGAATCGCATCGGGATGCACCGCTTTGACCGCATAATATTGCTTCATCAGCGGAGTTTCAACATATTTTTTTTCTATTGCCATTACCTTTCAAGATAAAGTCGGAAACATCGGAGTAAACCCTAAAAATCCGGCGGCGGACGACTTCGCTCATGCCGGTCCACAGGATTGCTCCACGTCCTGCAAATATACGAAAAATCCGGAGCAAAAGGACTTCAAAATAACGAATATTGAAAGAATATTGCATTCATTCATAATTCATATAATCTGCAATAAATGGGTGTACGACAATATAGTACACCCTTACAGGAATCGGCCCCGCAGTCGATCAACGGTGTCGAACCGTGGCGTTATCGACCGATGTCGAGATAACCACAGGTTCGCCCGAATAGTTGAATTCGCTCATACCGCTCACACAATATTTCAGCGATCCCGCCGCTGCGACCGAGGCGGTACTCATACCGGAAATGTCACAGTCGGCAAGTCCCGAAGCCAAAAACTTTCTCCCTTTGAACTGACTCATGCCCGACACTTCCAGCATCAGGTCCCGAGCTGTTCCCGAAAAGGTACATTCGCTCGAACCATCCACTGCGACCTCGGCTTTCTGCCTGCAATTCACATTTCCATTATAAACGGACATACCGGTCAGCGTACAATCCAAATCCCGGCACATAAAATCCGCGACGGCCTGGCTCATTCCGGATGCCTCCACCGTCGCTGTATCCTCGCATACCACCTGCCCTTTGTAAATCGACATACCCGAAACAGACATCGTCAGGCTTCTGCAACGAATATTGGATTCGAACTCGCTCATTCCCATACATTCGACCGTAACCGACGGTTTATCGATCTCGGTCTCGGAAAAAACGGAGGACATCCCCGACAACGAAAACGACTCCAGCGGAGCGGCGCCCACATACACTACAACCCGCTTGGACATATCGTTCTTTCTCTTGGACGACAAGGCTCCGGGGTCGCACGCGAGCACGAGTTCACCGCGCCGCACCCGCACGGAAACCGCCTCGGCAGGCACATTTTCGGTTTCGACCCGGACCGAAGCGGGATTTCGGTCGGCTTCGAGTACGACCTGAATCATATTACTCACATTCAACCCGAAATAAGGTTTGTCCAGCACGATTTCGGCATCTGTCCGAAAATACACCCCTCGATTTTTCTTTTTTGCGTCACACACGCCGATCCCCAACGCCAAGCAGAGCAAAAGCAGAGTTAATTTTCTCATAACGGTCATAAATTATAGATTTAACTCTATAAAGTTAAAGAAAAATTCGGGGAAACCAATATTTTCCCCGAAAAAACTCACAGCGGACAGATCGCCGCAGTACGATTTCATCCAATCGGAAATTCGATCAGAGCATCCCGCACACGGCGAACATCCGCCGGTAATAGTCCGCCTTCCACTCCACCGATTTCGGATAGGCCCGCGACGAAGAGGGCATGCGATAAAACCGAAGCATACGGTCCGCATAGGCGAACTCCACACTCCCTCCCACAGGCGGCTCGGCGCAACCGGTAAGGCGCACGATCACATCGGTAGCCTTCTGTCCCGTCGTCACGATCGCCCGGCAGGTCGGAACCGCAGCCAACAACTGCGCCAGATCGACCTCGCGCACTACTTGAAGAAAATTGTCGGAAGCATTGTTTTTCAATCGGATTATCTCTTCGGCCGTATCGTAAAGAGCCAATCCTTTCTCCTCGCAGAAACGCACGATCCGTTCCTTGTCGAAACGTTTCGCGTCGGGTGTCAGAAAATACCCCTTGTCCCCGAAAAATACCAGTCCGACGATACGCCACATATCGTTCTGCAAGTTCGGGTAAAAAAAGTCCATCGACCACCGCACCCGCTGCGGCGGGAAACTTCCGAGCATCAGCAGACGTGCCCCGACAGGCAGAAAAGGTTCGAGAGGATGCAGTTCGCTTGTCATAATTTTTAATTTATCGTATTATTTATTTCCAAATGATCCTGTTTCAACCCCTATTTTGGGGCGCTGTGCAAGAGACTCACTCTTCGCCCGGCATCACCGGCAATCCGATCCGGCCCATGCAGAATCGCGGGAACAACGCCTCCGCAACCGACAGCCGCCCACCACCCGACCTCGCAGATACTTGGCGATCGCACGCATCCGGAAATGCTGCGGATGCAAAGCCCCGCTCGCAACCTCCGAACGAAGGTCATTCGTAAAACCGTTCATCGAAATTCACCAGATAGAGTTTGTCGGTCGCACGGGTCAGCGCCGTATAGAGCCAGCGCAGCATGTCGCGCGTCATCGGCTCGTCGCCGAACAGACAGCGGTCGATGAAAACCGCCCGCCACTGACCACCCTGCGCCTTGTGGCAGGTGACGGCGTAGGCGAACTTCACCTGAACGGCATTAAAGTGCTGATTCTCACGAATTTCTTTGAATCGCTTGAGCTTGCTCTTGATATCGAGATAATCCTTTTCCACCTCGCAAAAGAGTCGGTTGCTCTCCTCCCGGGTCAGCGACGGGGACTCCGAGGCAATGGTATCGAGCAGGATCTTGCACTCCAGCTCGGCGTCGTTATAGTCAGCGAAGGACAGCACAGCGGTAGCAAAGCGAAAGCCGTAAAAATCCTCGAAACGCCTCAAGCGGCGCAGTTTGGCTATATCGCCGTTGGCCAGAAAATTCATCGGACAATCTTCGGTGCGCTCCGTAAAATGGTAGTTGTTCTTGACGACCATCAGCAGATCGCCGCTCTCGATCTCCTCCTCGGCGCCCAGCACGTAACGGCGAATACCGTCGTTGTAGCGGTTCGCCCGTTTGTTGGAACGGGTGATGACGATGGTTTCGTCGCGTCCGTAACGGTCATAGCAATCCTGCAACTTCTCCATGAACTCACCGCCTTCTACCACCTCGATATCAGGGAAATCCATCCTGAATCGCGGTACTTCGCAGATGCCGTTCTCCAGCATGCAGCGTACCAGGGTGGCGTTGAACAGAATACCCGATTCGGCCTCCTGGCGCACCACTTCATCCAGCGACGTGTAAACCACCTCCCCATAGACGGACAGAGCTTTCGGATCGAGCGCCGGGGAGTAGTCCACCCCGATCGGCGGAAGCTGCGCATCGTCGCCCACGAGAATCAACCGGCAGCCCTTCCCGCCGCGCACGTAACTCACCAGATCGTCGAGAAGCGCCCCGCTGCCGAAGATCGCCCCGTCCGAAGAACCGTTTGCCAGCATCGAAGCCTCGTCCACGATGAACACGGCCCCCCGCTCCTGGTTGATGTTGAGCGAGAATTTCGACTCGTAGTCGGCATTGGTGCGCTGGCGGTAGATCCGCTTGTGAATGGTCAGGGCCGGTTCTCCCGAATAACGGGACAGCACCTTGGCCGCCCGTCCCGTCGGAGCCAGCAACACGGGTTTGATGCCGCAATCCTTGAGCGCCCCGACCAGAGCGGCGATCAACGTCGTCTTTCCGGTACCCGCGTAACCGTTCAGTACGAAAATGGCCGCAGGATCGCTTTCGGACAGATACTCGGAAAGCGATTCGATGATTTTTTTTTGACCAGATGTTGTATTAAAACAAATTTTAGCGTAAATTTGGGTCGCAATATGAGTCTTTAGCATCTTCGGATCGGTAAAGGACGGCGGTATTGCCGACGGATTTTGATACAAACTTACTAGAAATAACTTAAAAATGACAAAAAGAATCATCCAAATCGTACTTGCCGTAGTTATCGTATGCCTGATATACGTTATCTACAAACAGATTTCGACTCCGATTATCTTCGCCAAGGAGAAGGCGGCCCGCGAAGCACGCGTCATCGACCGCATCAAGGACATCCGTACTGCGGAGCGCAGCTTCAAAACGAAGTACAACCGGTTCACCGGCGATTTCGACACGCTGATCAATTTTGTGCTGACCGACTCGCTGGAGTTCGAGCGCAAGATCGTCGATGAGGATGACTCGGTGGCAATGGCCCAGTTGAAAAAGAGCGGCCGCAAGAACAGCGAAAAGGTATGGGTACACGTGATCGACACGATCTTCACGCCGAAAAAGCTCACCGCAGAACAGGTTCGCAACCTGCGTTACGTGCCCGGCACGAACAACCAGACGGAATTCGAATTGGAAGCAGGTCTTGTGACCACCGAATCGAAAGTGGTCATCCCCGTCGTAGAGTGCCGCATACCTTATAAAATGTTCCTCGACACGGTACGCTTCCGTCAGGAGGTAATCAACCTGGTGGACGATCAGGAGAATAACTTCAGCAACTACGGAGGCATCAAGTTCGGCTCCATGGAGAAAGGTAACAATGAAGCAGGTAACTGGGGCGACGAATAACAAGCCCGAAATCAAGAATGTGTCCATCCGGCTCAGGCTGGATGGACACTCTTTTTCTGAAGAGAAGCTCGACATACCGGCCAAAGAGAAAAAAACGGTCGAAATAGAGGTATTGACGGGCAAAACCATGCTGGTTCCCCGGGAAGTGTTCGACGCGAAGGCCGCTCCCGCCCTGATGCGTATAAACGGAATGGAACCGACGGAGAAGGAGTGTATTCTCACCTCCGATCCGCAACAGCCCGTCATCGCTTTGATGGCTGCCGACAAAGCCTCCGTAGAGAAAGTCCGTGCCCGGCTGAAGGAGAAGATACGCTGGACCTCCCCGTTGCTACGTACCGGGGAATTCACGGCATCCTGCCTCTGGATATTCCGTTATGAAGAGCTGGCCTACCTGAAAGTATGGGAACGGCAAACCCTGCGGCTGGCGGAGACATTCATCGCCCCCACGGGGGAAGATCTGCTCTTCTACGTCCGGGAGCTGACGCAGGAGCTGCAGATCGAAAACTGCGAGATCCGGCTGGAAGGAAACCCGACCAAACAGGACGGACGCCTGTTGCGTGAATATTTCAAACACGTCGCCATATGCGAATAGTCAGCGGAAAATATCGGGGACGGGCAATCAACCCGCCCAAGAATCTGCGGGCACGCCCGACGACCGACTTCGCCAAGGAGAACCTGTTCAATGTACTGGGAAACCTGGTCGATTTCGAGGAGTGCGACGTGTTGGACCTATTCGCCGGGACGGGGTCGATCAGCTACGAATTCGCTTCGCGGGGCGTGCACAGCGTCACTTCGGTCGAAATCAATCCCGTACACTATAACTTCATCAAAAAAACGGCCGCCGACCTGGGAATCGACAATCTGTTCGCCGTCAAAGCCAATGTATTCCTCTACCTGAAAAGCTGTGCGAAGCAGTTCGACCTGATCTTTTCGGACGCGCCCTACGATCTGGAGGGCAGCGAAGAGGTCATCCGGCTGGTACTGGAACGCGATTTACTCAAACCGGATGGGTTTCTCGTTTTCGAACATTCGAAAAACATAAATTTTTCGTCCGACCCTCACTTTTGGCAATCAAGAAGTTACGGAAGCGTGCAATTTTCTTTCTTCAAAAAGTGAGAAAAAAGTTTGGAGATACAGATTTTTGTACTACCTTTGCATTCGCAATCAGCAAACGGTGTGGTAGTTCAGCTGGTTAGAATACCTGCCTGTCACGCAGGGGGTCGCGGGTTCGAGTCCCGTCCATACCGCAAAATATCGAAGCAAATGATTGCAAAGCCTTGTAAAGTATATTTACAAGGCTTTTTTCTTTTTCTGTATCCTAAAAAAGGTTCGAAATGCTCTCCAAAAGCAGCTAATAATCAGAGGAAGAGCCCCCCCCTATTTTGTGCTCGAAGCATTCAGCTACTGCACTTTGAATCTTACCAGCCATAGACTGTAAGTTCGTAACTAAAAAGATATATTATGGAAAGACCTCTTTCAGCGTTTTATTCTACCTGTGTAAAACAAAGACAAATCGTAATGATGAAGTTCCTATCACATTACGACTCACAGTAAATGGAGAAAGAAAAGAGATGCGTATCCATCGGTTTATCGATCCGAAACAACGGGACGCAGCAAAAAGGGGAGCAAATAGGAGTTGCAAAGCGCTCAACTTATCCCTCGATACCATAAATCTGCGTCGCTTCGCACATATCGAGAGCTGGATAAGGCAGGGAAACACGTTATCGCTCAAACGGGATCGGATCGTTATCTGGAACAAAATGTTCCGAATGCCATTCCTTAACTGAAACATTCAAAGCACACAATCAAAAATCAATACGATAATTATATATCTGCCGGTTTCAAAGGTCTTCGAAGAAAGAATCAGGTATTGCAAAACGACAAGTGAAGAGCATTCAAGTCCCGAAAAAAGCACCAAGAAGATTTCATGATAGCTATAAAATTCCAATGGCAAATATATTTTCGTACCCAATGATAAAATTCGATATGAGTTTGAAACAGTTTCAAAAACCTATATCATAGGACAAAAGACTTGTATTAATTCTAATGACTTATTCCGCGACTCGTTAAAAACTGTGAAAATTATGTTTGAGACTAAAGCAACAATACTCCGATCGTCCAAGCACTTCGAATAACAATTCGGATCGCTTTGCAGGCAAAAATCAGGTATGGCCCCCCCTTGACAAGGCAACAAACCGACAAATCTTATAAAAACAAAAAAGAGAGCGATATCTTAATTCGGATACCGCTCTCTCAAATTCAAATCCCGAAAAGTTATCGGACATTATCAACGTTTCACACTGAACACCTCACGAGGAGTATTCGCCTGCCGCACACTCTGCAGTGCATTCAACAGCCCGGCAACGTCGGCATCCGGTTCTTCGGTATCGGGCAGTTGCAACACAAGACCGTCCGCCACATCCTTTCTTATCAAATAATAAGGACCAACCGGATCTTCATATTTGTTATTAAGCAGTTTGTCTTGCTCGACATCTCCCGTAGAACTGATTCCATACGGCCACATAGACATTATATAAGCACCTTCATTGTTCCCATCCATATAATACAGCGGACAAATCTTAATCACAGTCTTATTGAGATTTCCCATAAAACCGATGAATCCTTTCGACCACGAAGGCATATTCTCATACATTTTATCATCATAAGGCAAATAAGTATACACTTTTTCGTCACCGACAGTTCCGACAAAATTGTACCAGGAAACATACTTCCATACAATATCCCCCTCCGTCTCTATGTCCTGAGGAAAAGATATACCTATCTTATGATAATTGTCTTCCGCCGGTTCGAAATCCATTTTTATCGCAAAATCCCGGAATTTGTTTCGATCCCCGCCCCATCCCTTGAGATAAAACGATTTCTTATCATCAGCAGGAGAAATGGTAACCGGAAATTCTTCACCCACTTCCTGTACATCGAGTGATCCATTCTCCTCCTTTACAGTACCGGATGTCTGCAACAGCCACTCTCCGGCAAACTGTTCGTAAGTCGATTCATGCAGCATCTGCACTTCCCGAGCCTCGTACCAAAATCTATAACTACGAGAAACCTCGCCACTGACGACTATTTCAGAAAGATTTTTTCCAACCGGCGCAACAATAAAATAATAATGATCGTAACCGGTGAAAGCAAAAGGAACACTTTCGGCATCACCTTTCAAAATCAATTTATCCGCCACAAGATCGTCCCAAGTTTTGCCCAACTCCATATAATAATCGATATCCTCCTGCATCCACTCCTTCGGATCTCGTTCGCTATTGGAAGGAATAGCACTTACCCAATAATATACCTCGGAATCGGAAGGCTTCACTTCGGCGTAAGGATAAATAAACGCATTCTCAATATAGCGCTCATAAGGTGTAACGGTAAATGTTACGCTTTCACCTCCTAAAGTCCTTACAGTTCCGGAAAACCAATCCGAAATGGTCTTTCCTCCGGCCTTTGCAACCACTCGGACCGAATAATCCGTAGCAGGCAGAAGCCCGTCCAAAGAAAAAGTCGTCGTCTCGGTGTTCTGTGCAGCAACAGCAACGACTTGGCCGTCTTTCTCATACGAAACCTCGTATCTGTATGAATCCGCTGTTTCCAAGGCATTCCACCCGGCAGTAAAAGAGACACCGGTAATCGCGCTGAATGTCACTTCCGGTGCCGGAAATTTATTATCATCTCCTTTCGTACCGTCGTCGTCACTATCGCATGCCACAGTAATACAGGAAATACAGGCGACGAAAAATAACATAATTTTTTTCATACCAAAATATTTAAAATTTAAAATCAGCCATAGCCCGGAATTTGTATTTCATCCCCTTATCCAGTTCCTGAGGCATCTCGATCATGGCTCCGGATGCCATATCGAACGCATAAGCCATCCGCGCCGAGCATTCGGCGGAAGTCCAATAGACTGCATCGGACAACGGGACACCGCCCTTCTCCTTGAGAGTGTCGTTAAACAGCTGTTTGTTCTTCCTTATTTCGTCGTCAGACAGGCTGCCTCCTCCTCTCACTCCGGAATAAGCCTCGTACAAAAGCCCTAACTCTCTCTGATCCGGCACATACCAGTTTTTAACTCCCATAACATCCTTTTCACTGCACCACAGGAACCCGGGATAATTCTCCCGCCATCCTTCCATATTATATACACAATCCGTATTATATCGCCCCGTCTGTGGGAAAGAAGCCATCGGTTCTTCGTATTTGTAAGACCATATGGCTTCAGTTTCATCGAGCGAAACCACAGTTCCACTCTTACCCTCCGAATCAATATATATCACGATTCCTTTTACAAAGCCGTTCTCGTAATAATCCCCTATTTCGTAAGTCGTCGTCACGGGAGGAATCGGATCTTCCGGTTTTGTAGGAGTCTCCTCGGAATCCTTGCCGCAACCGGTCATAAGACCGGCTGCAACAAGCATCATCAAAAATAAGATTTTAGTTCTCATAAAAACATCACTATTCGGACAACTCCTCGATGTCCACTGTTATTGTTCCTCCTGTTATATTATCGAAACCGTCTCCGGTATCCGCAGGGCTTGTATGCCAAAGTTTATAGACTTTCGTGGGAATTCCCGCCTCGTCATAAGCGACGGAATAGCCATACCAAGTCTGTCCGAATTGTGCGTCCACTTTGTATGAGCTTGAACTGGGCCACTTGGACGCTTTGAGCAGCTCCCTCACTTCGGAAGCCGTCTTGCCAGCCCACTCGTCCTCTCCGACAAACGACTGAAAATAGTGCTCTTTCGAATTATTCGCATACGTCCAAACCCTATACATATTCCGGTTCTCCTCCGGATAGCCGTACGACATTACGATGAACTCCAGGGAAGCCAGGGTCACCTGATCCGCAACGGTAGTGAATTGGGTCGTAACCGGCTCTGTCGTATAGGTACCGTCGGCCTTGAGTCCAAAAACATACAGATAATACGTAGTACCAGGAGTAAGCCCGCCGATCTCTATCGGCACAAACAGATCCTCCTTGCCGTTCATGAGAGCACGAGAAAGGAACTCTTTACGCGTCATCACGCCCGAATTCGGATGAGAATCGTTCCAATCTTTCACTCTGGCATCGATAAATGCGTCCATATGAGCCTTCAGACCGGCAGTCTTGTCCCCCGAAATAGCGTCGTATTCGGCTTTCGTGATATAATTGAAAAGGAATGTTTCATTTTCATAATTACCGTCAGCCCTTACCGTAACCATCGCATCGATCTTGGCTATGCTCGATACGCTAAGTTCGTATTGGACCGAGGACATCACTGCCGGCGACGTATTGACCTCGACTTTCTTGAGATTTATCTTGTCGTCGAGTTTCGGCGATCCGTCCGGATTGCATGCAAAGATCAAAAGATAATATTTGTCGTTGGGAATAAGGCCTCCGAACGAAACATTCGCAACATCCGCATAAAGATATTTGGAAATATTCTGGTTATAAGCATCGTAAATCGTCTGAATGATTTCGGCATCCGATTTGGCGTCGGCAAAATACTCCTGAAGCTCCATCATAACGGCAAAAGCCTCACTCTGCTCTGCCGTGACTATAGCCGAATAAGCGACATCGGTAACGACTTCGGAGGATACCGTATAAGAATTTTTAGGAGATTCGCTCGTCCTAATAGTTTCTACCGTAGCCTCCGAAATACAGGTTCCGTCATTGGCCACACAGACTGCGAAGGCATAATAAGTTCCCTCCGGCAGAAGATTTTCAAACGAGGAATCGGAAGTTTTGCCGCTAACAGTCACTTCAGCAATGAATTCCGGCAACGTGTAAGTCGCATACCGCTCGGTTTTTTTCCACTCTGCAAGATAGTTCTCGACAAAAGCCGGTAAATTTGCCGGATCACCTCCACAGTAATCCATATATACGGCAGGGAGAAGAATGTCGTAATAATATACGCAATCCGTTCGGTCCGGCTCGACATTCAGCGTAAACGACGTCGGCGTCACGTCCGAAGCCGTAATCTTGAAATTCACCTCTACTTGCTCGACGACCAATGTCTTGAATTCATAAGTATTGACAGTCGTAAGAATCTCCAATTCGGTCGATAATCCATAGGCGTAAAAGACATAATCGGTCTCCGGAACAAGCGTATTATATTTCCACTCCTGCTCTCCTTTAAGCAATGCCTCCAGCAAGAACTCCTCGACCCCGACTCCATTAGCCTCCGCGAGGGCTTTTATATTTTCGATGTTTGCTGCCTGCAAACTCTCAAGATTTTCAAACTGGCTGAAATCCGACTTTTCGAGCACTCCGAAAAAGTAAGTCATATTCTTGTCTTCGGGAGTTATCTTCACCTTGAACGAACCTTGCGTCAGCTCCAAAGTCTCGAATTGAAAGTCAGACGTCGGCTCTGGCCCCGTTCCCTCGGTATCATCGTCGCTACAACCGACCAAAGGAAGCAGGCAAACCGCTCCCATGAACAAAAAACGTAAAAACAAGTTCATAACAATAATAATTTAAAATTAAACAACCTTCGAAGAGATCCTTTAGAAGCAATTTCTCCTTTTCGAAATTTAAATTATAAAAAAGGTCATGGAAATCCAAGCTCAATTTCCCCCCCCCGAAAAAAGCAACAAATAGAAAAGTAAAAACAACAAAACAGACAAAAATCATCCGATCAAATTCTATTTATTTTTGAAAAAAACAAATATTAGACATACACGTACTATAATACTCAAAATCCCTGCGATCTTTTTAATTTCAATGAATATCAGAAAAACCAAAATACTCCTTTATTATCTGCAGCAAAACATCTTTAAGCCGCAGATTTCTCATCTTTTAACCGAACACTCCGACTTATAGCCCGACCGATCCTCGTTAGGAATAATTATTGCATAATAATTAAGATAAGATTCGAAATGACGAATCCACACACGACAAACTTCGATTTTTCCAACCGTTTATGAATACAAACGACTTTGCATTGACCATCCTGTTCGGAATCAAAAAATTCCTCGCCTGGATCGGCATTCCGTCCCATATGCTCGACAAAATGGACGAACTCCTGTTTCTGATCGTAATCGTGATTATCGCATTCATCGTCGCGGGAATCGTCCACGCCGTATTGGTGCATCTGGCGAAAAAGATTCTGAAACGCAAACGCGTCGGATTCTTCGAATCGATGTTCAAATACGGCGTATTTCGGAAGCTGACGGCCATCATTCCGCCACTGATGGTTTCCGCCCTGCTGCCATTCGCTTTCAGCAAAGATTCCGCCTGGTTCATCCTGAGCGAGAAGATCACCTGGATCTATTTTTTCATCGCCCTGATTATCTCCGTAAATGCCATACTGAACACGGTCGGAGATGAGCTGAAAAAGAACAAGCAACTGAAAAACCGCCCGATGAAGGGCTTTATCCAGATATTCCGCGTGGTTTTCTACTGCGTCGTCGTGATCGTTATCATTTCGATCCTGATCAACAAATCGCCGCTCAACCTGATTACGGGACTGGGTGCTTTCACAGCCGTATTGATGCTGGTGTTCAAGGATACTATTCTGGGACTGGTCGCAGGCGTAATGATCTCCGAAGACGACATGCTGCGCATCGGCGACTGGATCGAAATGCCGCAGAACAACATAAACGGCACCGTTATCGACATATCCCTGGATGTCGTGAAGGTTCAGAACTTCGACAACACGATCGTAACCGTCCCACCCTATTCGCTGGTTTCGGGTTCGTTCATCAACTGGCGGGGCATGAGCGACTCGGGCGGACGGCGCATCATGCGCGAATATACCCTGAAACTCGATTACATCAAACCGTGCACGCCGGAATTTCTGGAGAAAATGAAAGCCTTCGACAAAGAACTGGCGCAATTCATAACCGAAAAGCAGAAGCAGGCAGCCGATGGAAAAGTCGCCAATACGGACAATCCAGAAGGACTGGTGAACGGAACTATCGACACGAATCTCGGTCTGTTCCGGGCCTACATGGTGATGTATCTGCGGCGCCATCCTTTCGTCAGCAAAGAACTGCTGCTGATGGTGCGGACACTGCCGCCGGTAGCCAACGGCCTTCCGGTCCAGATCTACTGTTTCTCCTCGAACAAAAACTGGCCGAGTTACGAATCCATCCAGGCAGAAATCATGGAACACTTCGTTTCCGTATTGCCGGCGTTCGAACTCTATCCGTTCCAAAACGCAGACGCCCGCGATATGATCCTGAGCAGCTACATCGAATCCGCCAAAGTCGATCTATCGACACTGATCGGAATCCCCTGGCATACGACCGTCACGCAAAGCAACCCGTTCGATGTAGAAAAACAGGAGGCGCAAGACTCATCTCCGAAAGCATAACCGATTCGGGATTTCACCCGCTACCGACAAGGCAATATCGGGATAAGCGAACTTCGGGAACAGGCATAGGTTCGCCGAGGTTACAACAGCCGGACGGACCCGCCCCCGACCGATTAGGACCAAGAGGCCGACCCAAAAGAGAATTTTTGAGGTCGGCTTCTTTGCATAATGCAGAA
>ENA-ORTH01000364-ORTH01000364.1-human-gut-metagenome-genome-assembly--contig:-NODE-364-length-57795-cov-4.128091_pt1 | contig 57795 bp, 59 predicted proteins | sample MGYA00241914_ERZ509192 | MGnify/ENA primary metagenome ERZ509192 (study PRJEB26280, sample SAMEA2338826) | human gut metagenome | biome: human gut; feature: human-associated habitat; material: faeces...
GACCGGTATTATGCGGACCGCCGGGATCCTCTGGTGGCCTTTGCCGGTCAGATGACCGGGGTGGAGGGGTATGTGGAGTCCACAGCCTCCGGGTGCCTGGCCGCCATTGCCATGGCCGCCCGGCTCCAAGGGAAAGAGCCCCCGGAATTCCCCCGGGAGACGGCCATTGGCGCCATGGCGCTGTATGTGAGCGATGAGACGGTCTCGGATTTTCAGCCCATGAATGTGAACTTTGGCATCATCGCCCCCCTGGACCGCCGGGTCAAGGGAAAGGCGCAAAAAAATCTGGCCATTGCTCAGCGGGCCCTGGAAGCTCTGGAGCAGGTGGTTCAGAACGGAATATAAAGAAAAGAGGTGTCTCCATGAAAATCATTCTCGACGCCATGGGCGGCGACCTGGCCCCGGAGGCCGCGGTTCTGGGCGCACTGGAGGCCCATCGGGATTTCGGTGCAGAAATCACCCTGGTGGGCCGTGGGGAGGAGATTCTGGGGGTCATGCGCAAGCACCAGATTCAGGACCTGCCCAAAGGACTGGAGATCGCCCATGCAGACGATGTGGTGGATATGCACGATGACCCCGCTGCTGTGGTCCACAAGCGAAAGAATTCCTCTATGATTGTAGGCCTCAAAATGCTGGCCGATGGCCAGGCGGATGCCTTTGTCTCCGCCGGCAGCACCGGGGCGCTTCTCACCGGGGCCACCCTGCTGGTCAAGCGGGTGAAGGGGATCCGTCGGGCGTCCTTTGGCCCGGTGATGCCCAACAAGACGGGGGGAAAGACCCTCATCATCGACTGCGGAGCCAATGTGGAGTGCACCCCGGAATTTCTCCTCCAGTTTGGGGTAGTGGGTTCCCTGTATGCCCAAAAGGCCATGGGCATGGACCGCCCCAGAGTGGGCCTGCTCAACAACGGAACCGAAGACAGCAAAGGGCCAGCCCTGCAGAAGGAGGCCTATGCCCTTTTGACCCAGGCGGGCCAGGCAGGCGTTCTGAATTTTGTGGGCAATACAGAGGCCCGGGACGTCCCTCTGGGTCAGGTGGACGTCATTGTCTGCGATGGCTACGCCGGCAACATCCTCTTAAAATCCGTTGAGGGGACCGCCATGTTTATGGGTTCTATGGTCAAGGGGATGTTTAAGAAAAACTGGGTGACCAAGCTGGGGGCGCTGTGCTGCAAATCCGGCATTCGGGAGATGATGGCCACACTGGACTACCGGGAGGTCGGGGGCACGGCCCTTCTGGGAATTCGGAAGCCGGTCATCAAGGCCCACGGCAATTCCAAGGCCGCGGCTATCAAGAACGCCATCCGGGTGGCGGGCGAATTCGCGCAGGCCGGAGTGATCGAGGATATCGCGGCGGCGGTGGCGAAGAACGCGGAATAAACGCGCGCGAAGAGGTGCGGCTGTGGAGAACGAAAGACGTAAAAGGTTTGTTTTTGTTCTGAAAGGCGCAGGGCTCTCTCTGCTGATTATGACCGTGCTGGGAACTGCCTTTATCGGTTGGTATGGGGCGCATTTGACTGATTCTGAAATCAACGGATATGAAGGGCTGTATTATGCCGCGAAGCTGCTACTGACAGGAGAAACGGTTATGCGGTACGCCGAGGAGCCCCCCACCTTTTTCATGTTCAGCAGAGGGCGTGACACCACGGAGGATTGGAGAGCGCTCGGCGTCGAGTGGAAGGGCAGAATGGGCAGCATGGGTACCGCGACGCTCGACGGCAAGCTGTGCTATACCTATCACAGCAGCTTTACCGCCTATTGCGGACGGATTGTGTTTGAAAGGATGCCGTCGGAAGAGGTGAAAAAAGTGGTTTTTAACGATGTAAAAGATTTGTGTTACGGCCGTTATGGCTGCGAGGGGCCTGTCGAATTGGCCGACAGCTTCGACGAGCTGAACATCACCCTCGACGAGCGCAGCGATATGGCGCTGACCCTGGAGGAGCTCTACGGCGTGGCGATTCCGGACGAGGAGCTGGATGGGTTCGTGACGCTGGAGGACATGGTGGGGTATATCGAGGACAGGCTGTAGGAAAGGAATGGACACGGCATGAACAACGAGTATACGGCGCTGATGGATAAGCTGGGGTACCGCTTTCGGGATCCCCGGCTGCTGGAGAAGGCGCTGACGCATTCCTCCTATGCCAACGAGGGGCGGCACGGGCTGGAAAGCAACGAGCGGCTAGAGTTCCTGGGGGATTCCGTGCTGGGTTTTGTGGCGGCGAAATATCTGTTTGAAAAGGAGACCGGCCCGGAGGGGGAGCTGACCAAGCTGCGGGCGGCGGTGGTGTGCGAAAAGGCCCTGTGCTCCTATTCGAGGGAGCTGGGACTTGGAGACTATCTGCTGCTGGGCAAGGGGGAACGGCTCACCGGGGGGGCGGAGCGGCCCTCCATCCTGGCGGACGCGTTTGAGGCGGTCATCGCCGCCATGTTCTTAGACGGCGGACTGGAGCCGGTGCGGGGGTTCGTGCTGCGCTTTGTCGAAAAGGAAGCGAACAACCAACGCAAGAGGCACTTCAAGGATTACAAGACCACCCTCCAAGAGATCGTCCAGCAGAATCCGGAGGAGAAGCTGGAATATGTCTTGACGGGTGAGTCGGGACCCGACCACAGCAAGCAGTTTGTGGTGGAGGTCCATCTCAACAGCAACGTCATCGGTACCGGCCGGGGACGCAGCAAGAAAGAAGCGGAGCAGCAGGCCGCCCGGGAGGCACTCAAGCTGATGGGCTACGACGGGTGAAACGCCCCGGCGGCGGATGACACTGTGAACTACAGGATGTGAACATATGCTATTAAAGTCCCTGGAAATACATGGCTTCAAGTCGTTCCCGGACAAGACGGTCCTCTCTTTCGGACAGGGGATGACCGCCGTCGTGGGGCCCAACGGCAGCGGCAAATCCAATATCAGCGACGCCATCCGCTGGGTGCTCGGGGAGCAGTCCACCAAAAGCCTGCGGGGCTCCAAGATGGAGGACGTCATCTTCAACGGAACCGCCCAGCGCAAGCCGGTGGGCTTTGCCGAGGTGTCCCTCGTCATCGACAACCGCTCCCGCAAGCTGGACTTTGACGCGGACGACGTGAAGGTCACCCGCCGGTATTACCGGTCGGGGGAGAGCGAGTACCTCATCAACAACGCCACTGTCCGGCTCAAGGACGTGCAGATGCTGTTCATGGACACCGGCCTGGGCCGGGACGGGTACTCCATCATCGGGCAGGGACGCATTGGGGACATCGTGGCCTCCAAATCGGAGGAACGGCGGGAAATCTTCGAGGAGGCGGCGGGCATCTCCAAATACCGCTACCGCAAAAACGAGGCGGAACGGCGGCTGAAATCCACCGAGGAGAATCTGCTGCGTCTGCGGGACATTTTACAGGAGCTGGAGGAGCGGGTGGGCCCGCTGGCCCAGCAGGCGGAAAAGGCCAAGAAATTCCTGGAATACGCCGGGGAGAAAAAGGATCTGGAAATCGGCCTGTGGCTGCACACCATGATCGATTCCCGGGCGGTGCTGCGGGAGCTGTCGGCCAAGCTGGAGCTGGCCCGCACCCAGTACGAGGCGGCGGGAGAGGCCATGGACGGCTTCGAGGCGCAGATGGAGGATATCGCCCGGCAGGCCCAGGAGCTGGCCGTGGAGATGGACAACATCCGCCGGGGCGCCCAGCAGCTGGAGGAGGAGGCCGCCCGTTGCGACGGGGACGTGGCGGTGCTGCGCAACGACATGTACCACAACAAGGAGAACACGGCCCGCATTGAGGAGGAAATCCGTTTGTCGGCGGAGGGGGACAGCCGCATCGAGGAGGACATCGCCGCCCGGCAGGAGGACATCCGCGGTAAGCGGGAGGCCATCGCGCGGGCGGAGGCGGAGCAGCTGGCCCTGTCCGGCGAGATGGAGAGTCTCGCGCAGAGCAGCGACGTGTATTCGGGCCGGATCGACGAGCTGTCCCGGGAGGCGGCGGCCCTGGCCATGCGGCTGTCGGATATCCGGGTCAAATCGGTGACCAGCGAGTCCTCCCTGTCGGAAATCACCCTTCGGCTTTCCCAGCTGACGGCCAGCGTGGCCCTGCGTTCCCAGGCCGGGGACGCGGCCAAGGCGGAGCTGACCGAGGCCCAGGAGGCGCTGGACGCCTGCCGGCAGCGGGTGGAGGAGCTGCAGAACGCGGCCAAGGGCTACGAGCTGCGGTACAATTCCCGGGCGGCCAAGTTGGACGCGGCCAAGCAGAACGCCGACAAGCTGGGGCTGGACGCGGAGGAGAAGATGCGCCGGGCCCGGCTGCTGGAAGAGCTGGAACGCAACATGGAGGGCTTTGCCCACAGCGTCAAGGCGGTGGTCAAGCAGGCGGAGCGGGGCGTGCTGCGGGGTATCCTGGGGCCGGTGTCCCGGCTGATTCGGGCGGAGGCCGACTATGCCCTGGCGGTGGAGACCGCCCTGGGAGGCGCGGCCCAGAACCTGGTATGCGAAAAAGAGGACGACGCCAAGCGGGCTATCGCCTATCTGAAGGAGAACAAGGGAGGACGGGCCACTTTCCTGCCCCTGACGTCGGTCAAGGGTAATCTGCTCAGCGAGCGGGGCCTGGAGAACGAGCCGGGCTTCGTCGGGCTGGCGTCCTCCCTGGTGACCTACGATCCCGCCTACGAGGGAGTGGCCCGCAGCCTGCTGGGCCGCACCGCCGTGGCGGAGGATTTGGATTACGCCGTGACCATTGCGCGCAAATACGGCTACCGCTTCCGCATCGTGACCCTGGATGGACAGGTGGTCAACGCGGGCGGCTCCATGACCGGCGGCTCGAGTGCCAAGGGGACCGGGCTGCTGTCCCGCCGGGCGGAAATTGAAAGCATCCAGAAGGAGGCCGCCGTTCTGGGCGAAAAGGCGCGGCAGGCCCGGGAGCTGTTCCGGCAGCTGCAGCAGGAAGCGGCCGCCGCCGAGGCAGATCTCACCGGCACCCGAGGCGAGCTGGCCACGGCGCAGGAGGATCGGATCCGCCTGGAGGGCGAGGTGCGCCGTTTGGCCGAGCAGGAGGAGGCCAGCCGCCGGGCGGCGGAGGAAGCCGCCGCCGAAATCACCACCCTGAACGAGCGGGCGGAGGAATGCAAGCGCACCGCGGCGGGAGCCGCGGCCGAGGCGGCCGAGGCAACGGAACGGAAAACGGCCCTGGAGGCCGAGCTGCAGGCCGCCAGCGGAGGCCGGCAGGAGCTGACCGCCAAGCGGGAGGAGCTGTCTGCCAAAATCGCCGAAATAAAGCTGGAGGTAGTGGCCTATAATAAGGAGATAGAGGCCCTGGAGGGGGCCATACGCGATCTGCACGCGCGCCGTCAGGACGCGGCCGGGCACAAGGCCGCGCTCCAGGCGCAGATCACCACCCTGGCCGAGGCCAACGAGGCGCTGCAGGAGCGGATCGCTGAGAAAAACCGGCAGGCCGAAGCGCTCCGGGAACAGGCGGCGGCGTCCGGCGCGCAGATAGAGGCCCTGGCGGCCCGGCGCACCGAAGGGGAAGCCATGCAGACCAAGCTGCGCCAGCAGTCGCGGGAAAAGGCCGAGGAGCGGGAGCTGGCGGGCCGCGAGGCGGCGCGTCTGGAGGAAAAGTGCGGCGCCGTCCAGAAGGATGTGGACGACGTGGTGCGCCGGCTGTACGAGGAATACGAGCTGACCCGCACCGAGGCGGAGGCGGCGGCCAAGCCCATTGCGGATCCGGCGGCGGCCAACCGCCGGCTGGGCGAGCTGAAGAGCAAAATCCGGGGATTGGGCAGTGTCAACGTGGACGCCATCGAGGAGTACAAGGAGGTCAGCGAGCGGTACGAGTTCCTGAACGCCCAGGTGCAGGACGTGGAAGTCTCCAAGGACGAGCTGCTGGCCCTCATAGGCGAGCTGACCGTGCAGATGCGAGAAATCTTTATTGAACGTTTCAAGCAAATCAATTATAATTATGGCATTGTCTTCGCCGAGATGTTTGGCGGCGGCAAAGGGGAGTTGAAGCTCTCCGACCCGGACGACATTCTGCATTCGGGCATCGAAATGCACGTGCAGCCCCCGGGCAAGGTCATTCTCAACCTGGACGTTCTGTCCGGCGGCGAGAAGGCCCTGGCGGCCATCGCGCTGCTGTTTGCTATTCTGAAAGTCACCCCCTCGCCCTTCTGCGTGCTGGATGAAATTGAGGCGGCGCTGGACGACGTGAACGTGGATCGGTACGCGGCCTACCTGCGGCGGATGTGCGACAACACCCAGTTCATCGCTATCACTCACCGACGGGGCACCATGGAGGAGGCCGATGTGCTCTACGGCGTGACCATGCAGGAGCAGGGTGTGTCCAAGCTGCTGGAGCTGCGGGCCAGCGAGGTGGAGCAGAAGCTGGGCATCAGCATGAACCAGGCGTAAGTGTTATATAGCGTCGTCGTTTGTCTGCGCAGTTCACCGGCGCTAAGTAATTCATGTGAAATTTGAGGTGCATCCATGGGCTTTTTCAGTAAAATCAGCGCGGGGCTGAAGAAAACCCGCGATTCCATCATGGGGTCGGTCAACTCCATGCTCCACGCCTTCACCAAAATCGACGAGGAGCTGTTCGAGGAGCTGGAGGAGATCCTCATCATGGGGGACGTGGGGGCGCCCACGGCGGGCCGGATCTGCGACGAGCTGCGCCGCAAGGTCAAGGAGCGGGGCGTCACCGATCCGGAGGCGGTCCGCGGGCTGCTGTATGAAACGGTGGCCGAAATGCTCCGGGGAGGCCAGGAGCTGCGGCTGACCACCAAGCCGTCGGTGATCCTGGTCATCGGGGTCAACGGCGTGGGCAAGACCACCACCATCGGCAAGCTGGCCGCCCGGTTCCGGGCGGAGGGCAAGAAGGTGGTGCTGGGGGCGGCGGACACCTTCCGCGCCGCGGCCATTGAGCAGCTGGAAATCTGGGCCGAACGGGCCGGGGCGGACATCGTCAAGCACACCCAGGGGGCGGATCCCGCCGCGGTGGTGTTCGACAGCATCGCCGCCGCCAAGGCGCGGGGGGCCGATGTGGTCATCTGCGACACGGCGGGACGGCTGCACAACAAGAAAAACCTCATGGACGAGCTGGCCAAAATCAGCCGGATCATCGACCGGGAGCTGCCCGACGCGGACAAGGAGGTGCTCCTCGTCCTGGACGCCACCACGGGACAGAACGCGGTCAATCAGGCCCGGGAGTTCAAAAACGCGGCCGGGATCACCGGCATCGTGCTCACCAAGCTGGACGGTACGGCCCGGGGCGGGGTGGTGCTGGCCATCCGGGAGGATTTGGACGTGCCGGTGAAGTTCATCGGCGTGGGGGAGGGCGTGGACGATCTCCAGCCCTTCGACCCGGACGATTTTGCCCGAGGGATTTTCGGGGAATAACAGGGGCGGAAAGGATGCGGGGATATGACCACCTTTATCATTGCCACCCATAACCAGAAAAAGCTGAAGGAAATGGCCCGGATTCTCGAGCCGCTGGGTATCCGGGCGGCCACCGACCGGGATCTAGGCTTGACCCTGACCGAGGCAGAGGAGACGGGAGACACCTTCGAGGAAAATGCCTATATCAAAGCGGCGGCGGCCTGCCGGGAGAGCGGCCTGCCGGCCATCGCGGACGATTCCGGCCTGATGGTGGACGCGCTGGACGGCGCGCCGGGGGTCTACTCGGCCCGCTACGCCGGAGAGGGGGCCACTGACGCCGACCGGAACGACAAGCTGCTGCGGGAGCTGAAGAACGTACCCGCGCATAAGCGGGGGGCGGCTTTCGTGTCCGTGGTCTGCTGTGTGTTCCCGAACGGGGAAGTACTGACCGCCCGGGGCGAATGCGCGGGCACCGTCGGTTTCGCGCCCAGAGGGACGAGTGGCTTTGGCTACGACCCACTGTTCCTGGTGGGGGATCGCACATACGCGGAGCTGTCGGACGAGGAAAAGGACGCCGTCAGCCACCGGGGGAAAGCCATGCGGCTGTTCGCCGAGCGGCTCAAAACGTATTTAGACGGCCATCCGGCCGCCGCAGTAGACTAACAAGAATGGAGCAACGACATGCTGACCAGTAAACAGCGGGCTTATCTCAGAGGACTTGCCAACAGCCTGGAGCCGATTTTGCACATGGGGAAGGGCGGCCTGTCCGACGCCATGATCCGCCAGGCGGACGATGCGTTGACAGCCCGTGAGATTATCAAGGGCAAGGCGTTGGAAACCGCGCCCGTATCGGCCAGAGAGACGGCCGAGGCTATAGCCGAAGCGGTGGGGGCCGAGGTGGTGCAGGTTGTGGGCCGCACCTTCGTGCTCTACCGCCGCAACGAAAAGGAGCCACAGATCCAGCTGCCGAAGCAGAGGTAAAGCCTGTATCAAAATTACCCCGTACGAGGAGGAGCGCGTATGCCGAAACGAGTGGCCGTCTTTGGAGGCACATTCGACCCCATTCACGAGGGGCATGTGCAGCTGGCGCTGCAGTTCGCCCGGCGGCTCAAGCTGGACGAGGTGCTGCTGGTGCCCACTTTTGTGCCGCCGCATAAGCTGAAGGCCGACATGGCCACGGCGGAGGACCGGCTGGCCATGTGCCGCCTGGTGGCTGCGGCCCATCCCAAACTGAAGGTTTCCGACATGGAAATCACACGGGGCGGGGCCAGCTTCACGGTGGACACGCTGGAGACCCTGGAGGGCCAGTATCCGGGCACCGAATGGTATCTCATCACCGGGGCGGACATGTTCCTCACCCTGGGTACCTGGTGGCGCTTTGAAGATATCGCGGAGCTGGCGGTGCTGTGCGCCGCGCCCCGGGGGGCGGTGACGCTCGCCCAGCTGCGGGCCTACGCCCACACGCTGGAGGAGAGCGGCGCCCGCTGCCGGGTGGAGGACATTCCGGTGATGGACATCTCCTCCACCGACATCCGGGCCCGGCTGGCGGCGGGAAAGCCGCTGGAGGGACAGGTTCCCCGTGAGGTGGAAGACTATATCCGGCAAAGGGGCTTATACGGCGGCGCGCCGAGGGAGGAGCTCCCGCCAGACGAGCAGTTTATCGAGATCATCCGGGGGCGGGAAAGCGAAAAGCGGTTCCGCCATTCCCTGGCGGTAGCCGATGAGGCCGTCCGTCTGGCGAAAAAATACGGGGCCGATCCCGCCAAGGCGCGCACGGCCGGCATCCTCCACGACATCCTTAAGGATGCGGGACAAGATGCGCAGTTGCAAATTTTCAAGGATTTTGCTATACTACTGGATAACGTCGAACAACAGGCGCCCAAGCTGTGGCACGCCCGGGCGGGCGCGGTCTTTCTCGAGCAGGTGCTGCAGGTGAAGGACGCGGATATTCTCGACGCCGTGCGGTATCACACCACGGCGCGGGCCGGGATGTCGCGGCTGGAACGGGTGCTGTATCTGGCGGACTTCACATCGGCCGATCGGGATTATCCCGATGTGGACGAGATGCGCCGGCTGGTGGATGTTGGAATGGACGAGGCGATGGAATACGCGCTGGTCTACAGCATCCGGGATTTGACCGAACGCCGGCAGGCGGTGCATCCGGACACGCTGGCCGCTTACAACGAACTGGTGATGAGCCGGAAACACAGGTAAGGAGGACGGGACATTGGCGAAGGACAGACGGGACAAAACCGGCCGACCGGGACAGGTGAACCTGGCGCAGAAGGCCGGGCAGGCTGGCAAAAGTCCGGCGGGCGGTTCCGCTCCCCGGAAAAAGAAGAAGAAATCCACCGGAAAACGGGTGGTCACCATTCTGCTGGTCATCCTCATTCTGGTGTCCCTGGCCTTTATCATCGTACTGGGCGTGACGGTGTACCAGAGCCTTCGCTCCCCCACCAAGCCGCCGGTGACACTGAGCTCCTACGCCACCACCCCCACCTCGGAAAAGAGCCGGGTTTCCTATTTCCTGGTGGGACTGTTGGGGGAGGACGAGGTCGGTACCATGGACTCTCTGGCCCTGGTCTGCTACGATAAAAAGGGCAAGGCGGTGCAGATATTGCAGGTGCCCGCGGCCACCTATCTCGGCGAGGACGGCACCTTCGCGGTCAAAAATGCCGGCAGCGTGTACGGCCATCCGAAGCCGCTCGACTGGTGCGAGACCTGCCGGAAGCCGGTGTACTCCCCGGAAATCAAGGACGGCAAGCACACGGTCTGCGGTACGAAAATCACCCAGAAGACCGGCTCCGCCACCGAAAATCTCATCCATATCTTCACCCAGCAGTACGGCATGCCGGTGGATAATTTCTTCCTGCTGTCCCGAGGCTCACTGACCGCTCTGGTCAACGCCGTGGGCGGGGTGGATGTGAGCCTTGAGGCGGACATGAAGGTGGACGACATCCAGTACAAGAAGGGCGTCCAGACCCTGGACGGGGACGCGGCGCTGCAGTATATGACCACCTTCAGCTATAAGAACACCCCGGACAGCGACGTGGATCGGCTGGTGCGGCAGCGCAAGGTGTATACCTCCTTGTTCCAGCGGCTGATCGCCGCCGACAGCGCCGCGCGGGAAAAGGACATTTTCGGCCGGCTGATGGGCGGCGCGAACGCCATCCGCATGAAGAACGACACAGAATCCATGCGGGCCATGCTGCTCGATCCCTCGGACGGCAAGCTCGAGGAGATGACGACGGCCCAAGCGCTGGCCGGGATGTTCGGAGAGCTGGCCAAGGTGCCGCTGGAAAACATTCAGTTTTATGTGATGCCGGGCGAAGCCGCCAAGAAGGGGAACGACACCTATTATTCCATCCACAAGGCCGATTTGGCCGCGCTGCTCCAGGAGCACTTCAATCCTTATGGCGCGGCGATCACCGAAGCGAACCTACAGGTGGCGGAGCTGAAAAATTCGAAGATAACCGATACGAAGGCGCAGGCTATGAGCGCGATCAAGGTCGAGCAGGCAGGGACGGTCACCACCACCACGGCGGCGACCGCAACCACCGCCGCCACCGCCGCGAAATCCTGACGTCGGAAAGGACTTAACAGCGCATGGAAGCCAAAGACATTGCCAAAAGCGCGGTCGTCTCTCTCGACAAGCACAAGGCCGCGGATATCAAGGTCATCGGGGTGACGGACATCACCTCGCTGGCCGACTATTTCATCATTGCCGAGGGCACGAGCTCCACCCAGGTGAAGGCCCTGAGCGACTACGTGGAGTTCGAGCTGGGCGAGCAGGGAGTCAAGCCTCTGCGGGTGGAGGGATACAACGCCTCCAACTGGATCCTCATGGATTACGGCACCGTTATCCTCCACGTGTTTCAGGGGGAGACCCGTCAGTTCTACGATCTGGAACGGCTGTGGAAGGACGGGGAGCAGCTCCCGCTCGATGAATTCCTCGGCCAGCCGGAAGCGGACTGAGAGCGCCGGGGGATAAAGCCCCCTGTATTGTATCTATGGGGCAGCCGCCCCTTTTGAAAGGATGCCATCAACATGCGGTACACACCCTCCTCGATTGAAAAGAAATGGCAGGCGATTTGGGAGAAGGAGAACACCTTCGCCGCGTCGGAAGACACGTCCAAGCCGAAGTTCTACGCCCTGGTTGAGTTCCCCTATCCCTCCGGCCAGGGGCTCCACGTGGGTCATCCCCGCTCCTACACCGCCCTGGACGTGGTGGCCCGCAAGCGCCGCCTGGAGGGATACAACGTGCTGTATCCCATGGGCTGGGACGCCTTCGGCCTGCCGACGGAGAATTTTGCCATCAAAAACCACATTCATCCCGAAATCGTGACCAAAAACAATGTGGCCCGCTTCAAGAGCCAGCTGCAGGCGCTGGGCCTGTCCTTCGACTGGACGCGGGAAATCAACACCACCGATCCCGACTATTACAAATGGACCCAGTGGATCTTTCTCAAGCTGTTTGAGAAGGGGCTGGCCTATAAAAAGGAAATGGCGGTCAACTGGTGCACCTCCTGCAAATGCGTGCTGGCCAACGAAGAAGTGGTCGGCGGCGTGTGCGAGCGGTGCGGCGGCGAGGTTATCCGCAAGGTCAAGAGCCAGTGGATGCTGAAAATCACCGAGTATGCCCAGAGGTTGATCGACGATTTGGATTTGGTGGACTACCCCGAGCGGGTGCGGGCACAGCAGATCCACTGGATTGGCCGTTCCACCGGCGCGCAGGTGACCTTCCAGACCACGGCGGGACAGCCGGTGGAGATTTACACCACCCGGCCGGACACCCTGTTCGGCGCCACCTACATGGTCATGTCCCCCGAGCACCCGCTGCTCGCGCAGTGGGAAGGCATCCTGACCAACCTGGACGAGGTAAAGGCGTATCAGGAGGAGGCCGCCCGCAAGTCGGATTTCGAGCGCACCGAGGTGGCCAAGGACAAGACCGGCGTCCGCCTGCAGGGCGTGATGGCCGTCAACCCGGTCAACGGCAGGGAAATCCCGATTTTTATCTCCGATTATGTGCTGGTGTCCTACGGCACCGGCGCGATTATGGCGGTGCCGGGCCACGACACCCGCGACTGGGAGTTCGCCAAGAAATTCGGGCTGCCCATCATCGAGGTGGTGAAGGGCGGCGACGTGGAAAAGGAAGCGTTCACCGACTGCGCCACCGGCGTGATGGTCAATTCCGGGTTCCTGGACGGGATGACGGTGGAGGACGCGAAGGAAGCCATTAAGACGTGGCTGGAAGAAAAGGGCATCGGGGAGAGCAAGGTCAACTTCAAGCTGCGCGACTGGGTATTTTCCCGGCAGCGGTATTGGGGCGAGCCGATTCCTATCGTCCACTGCCCCCACTGCGGCTTTGTCCCGGTGCCGGAGAGTGAGCTGCCGGTGCGGCTGCCCATGGTGGAGAGCTATGAGCCGACGGACAACGGCGAGTCCCCGCTGGCAGCCATCGAGGATTGGGTCAACACCACCTGCCCCCGGTGCGGCGCACCGGCCAAGCGGGAAACGGACACCATGCCCCAATGGGGCGGTTCCTCCTGGTATTTCCTGCGGTACTGCGACCCGCACAATGACCAGGCGCTGGCGTCCAAAGAGGCGCTGGACTATTGGATGCCGGTGGACTGGTACAACGGTGGGATGGAGCACACCACCCTGCATCTGCTGTACAGCCGGTTCTGGCACAAATTCCTGTACGATATCGGCGTGGTGCCCTCGCCCGAACCCTATGGCAAGCGGACGAGCCACGGCATGATTCTCGGCGAGAACGGTGAGAAGATGTCCAAATCCCGGGGCAACGTGGTCAATCCGGACGAAATCGTCGCGGAATACGGCGCGGACACCCTGCGGCTGTATGAGATGTTTATCGGCGACTTCGAGAAGGCCGCGCCCTGGTCCAGCTCCAGCATCCGGGGTTGCCGCCGGTTCCTCGAGCGGATATGGGCCCTGTCGGAGGGGATCCTGCCCAGCGACGGGGTGCGCCCCGCTTTGGAAACGGCCGTCCATAAGACCATCCGCAAGGTGGGCGAGGACGTGGAGAACCTGAAATACAACACCGCTATCGCGGCCATGATGGCGCTGCTTAATGAATTCGCGGCGGCGGGCGGTGTGACGCGGGAAGAGTACCGGATCCTGCTGCTGCTGCTCAACCCCTTCGCGCCCCACATGACCGAGGAACTGTGGGAAATGATGGGGTACGGCGGGCAGCTGGCTCACGCCAAGTGGCCGGCGTATGATCCGGCGAAGTGCGTGGAGGCCACGGTGGAAATCGTGGTGCAGGTCAACGGGAAAATCCGCGCCCGCCTGACAATCCCGGCCGCGGCGCAGGCCGCCGACGCCATTGCCGCCGCCAAGGCCGACGAGAAAATCGCGGCAGAAATCGCAGGGCGGCAGCTGGTGAAGGAGCTGTATGTTCCCGGTAAGCTGGTCAATCTGGTGGTAAAAGGCTGAGGCGGAAAAGGCTGGCGCAGTTTCCAGAGAGTTTTCCTTGAATTTGCATAAAGGCCTTGACGAAACCGGCGTTGTGCTGTATAATAAGTCACGCGTGATTTAGAGATTAGCCCCTGCTACACGGCGGAGGGAGGGAATACGATGTCAGAAGTTCGAGTAAAAGATAATGAATCCCTGGACAGCGCTCTGCGCCGGTGGAAGAAGTCTTGCGCCCGTTCCGGCGTTCTCGCCGAGGTGCGTAAGAGAGAGCATTATGAGAAGCCTTCCGTGAAACGCAAGAAGAAATCGGAAGCGGCTCGCAAGAGAAAGTTCAAATAATGTACGAAAAAAGCGGGCAAGCAATTGCCCGCTTTTTATCTATCATAAGACAGCTTTTCGTAACAAGCGTTAAAGGAGACGCCTATGTCGCTGTTCTATCCCACGATATTGAGAAAACGGGTGACCTCCATTACGGCGGAGGATCTGCGCGCTTTGGGCGTGCGGGGGCTGCTGCTGGATGTCGATAACACCTTGACCACCCACGGCAGCCAGGCGCTGGATCCGGCCGTGCTGGCCTGGCTGCAGGCCATGGAGGCGGCGGGCTTTACGCCCACGGTGGTTTCCAACGCCCTGCGCAAGCGGGTGGAGCCTTTCGCAGGCAAGCTGGGGCTGCGATTTATCGCCTTTGCCTGCAAGCCGCTGCCCATCGGGTTCCTGCGGGCGGCCAAGCGGCTGGGGCTGCCCCGCGGGCAGTGCGTGGTCATCGGCGATCAGATCTTCACCGACGTTCTGGGCGCGCGGCTGGCCGGCATCCCCTGCATCCAGGTGCTGCCCATTCAACTGGAGGAGCATAAGCCGCTGATGCAACTGAAGCGGCGGCTGGAAAAGGGCATCCTGGCCCGCTATACAAGGAAGACGAATACGACGGAGTAACCCGGCGAAAGGAATGAGCCATTTCATTGACGGTACGATTCGGCCCGGCGGGCAACAGCGATTCTTTTTACAATTCCGGCCATAAAAGCAGCCTGGAGACCTTCCCTTGGCTGCGGGAAAAGGGGCTGGACGTGTTTGAATACCAATGCGGACACGGGGCGCGCACCCGGGAGGAGACCGCCCGGCAGCTGGGGGAAAAAGCGAGGGAATGCGGCATCGGCGTATCGCTGCACGCGCCCTACTATATCTCCCTGGCCTCCAAGGACGAGGAAAAGCGACTGAACAGCCTGACCTACATCCTGCAAAGCGCACGCATTGTCGATTGGATGGGCGGGCGGCGGATTGTGGTGCATCCCGGGGGCTTGGGCGGACTGTCCCGGGAGGGGGCCACGGCCCTGGCCATGGACACCCTGCGCAGGGCCCAGGAGGCGCTGGACGCCGAGGGACTGTCCCACATCCATATCTGCCCTGAAACCATGGGGAAAATCAACCAATTGGGAGATTTCGACGAGGTGTTGACCTTTTGCTCGGTGGACGATCGGTTTTTGCCCTGCGTGGATTTTGGTCATCTTAACAGCCGCACCATGGGGCAGGTGAACAGCCGCAAGGCCTTTGCCGCCCTGCTGGACGAGATGGAGAATCGGCTGGGGCGGGATCGGGCCAGCCGGTTCCACGCCCATTTTTCCAAGATCGAATATTCCGCGGGGGGAGAAAAGCGGCATTTGACCTTTGCGGACGATTTTTACGGGCCCGAGCCGGAACCGCTGCTGGAGCTGCTGGCTGAAAGGGATTGGGGCCCCGTCCTCATCTGCGAATCCTGCGGCACCCAGGCGGAGGACGCGGCCGCGATGAAGACGGCCTATTTGGCGGCGAAGGGCGTCGGGAAAAGGTTACCGGAGTGATGGCGGTGCCGCTCTCGCGGGAAACAGGCGCTGCGTGGATGGAGGGGAGGTGCTGGTATGGAAAAAACAGAGGTACTGCGGCAATATTTTGGATATGCCTCCTTCCGTAAGGGGCAGGAGGCGCTGATCGACAGCATTTTGGAGGGGCGGGATACCCTGGGCATCATGCCCACCGGGGCGGGAAAATCCCTATGCTTTCAGGTGCCGGCCTTGATGCTGGAAGGGGTGACGCTGGTCATCTCCCCGCTCATTTCCCTGATGAAGGATCAGGTCAGCGCCCTGTGCCAGGCTGGGATACGGGCCGCTTATCTCAATTCCTCCTTGACCTATCCCCAGTACCGCAAGGCGTTGGCCAACGCCTGCGTGGGGGTGTATAAAATCATCTATGTGGCCCCGGAACGGCTGCTGACCGAGGAATTCCTGGCCTTTTCCCACCGGGTGCGGATCGCCCTGGTGACAGTGGACGAGGCCCACTGCATCTCCCAGTGGGGGCAGGATTTCCGCCCGAGCTATCTGAAGGTGCCGGAGTTTGTCGCCCAGCTGGACGAACGGCCGGTGCTGGCGGCCTTCACCGCCACGGCCACCGAGGAGGTCAAGCGGGACATCGCCGCTATGCTGTCACTGCGGGATCCGTTTACGATCACCACCGGTTTCAACCGGGACAATCTCTATTTCGAGGTGGACAAGCCCCCGGACAAAATGGCGGCCCTGCTGCGATACCTGCGGGACAATCCGGGGAAAAGCGGCATCGTCTACTGCACCACCCGCAAAACGGTGGAGGAGGTCTGCCAGAAGCTGCGGACGGCGGGTTACCCGGCCACCCGGTATCACGCGGGGCTGTCTCCGGAGGAGCGGCGGGACAACCAGGAGGATTTCCTCTATGATCGGGCGCCGCTGATGGTGGCGACCAACGCCTTCGGCATGGGGATCGACAAATCCAACGTGGCGTTCGTCCTGCATTACAACATGCCGGGGAGCATGGAGGCCTACTATCAGGAGGCGGGGCGCGCGGGACGGGATGGGCAGCCCGCCCAGTGTATCCTGTATTACAGCGGGCAGGATGTGGCGACCAACCGGTTTCTCATCGAGCACGGGGAAGGCGCTCCCGATGCGGACGAGGAGACCACCGCCCGCCTGCGGGAGCAGGATAAGGAGCGGCTGAAGCAAATGACCTTCTATTGCCACACGGCCGACTGCCTGCGGGAGTATATCCTGCGGTACTTCGGGGAAACGCCGGAAAACTACTGCGGCAACTGCGGCAATTGCAACCGCAATTTCGAGGAAGCGGATGTGACCCGGGAAGCCCAGCTGCTGGTGGAGGGGATCGCCCGCACCGGGCAGCGGTTTGGGGCGAAGATGGTGCTCGATATCCTGCGGGGAAGCGGGAACGCCCGGATCCTGTCGGGCGGCTTCGACAAGCTGCCGGTATACGGCAAGCTGGCCGGCGTGGGAGAAAAGCGGCTGCGGGCCATTTTGCAGTTTCTGGAGCTGCGGGGCTTCGTGGAGAACACGGGGGACGAGTATCCCGTGCTCCGGCTGCGGGAAACCGCGGAGGATTTGATGCGGGAGGACGCGGCGCTGACCATGAAAATCGCCCGGGAGGAGGCGCCCGCGCCCGTGCGGAAAAGCCGGGAGCCAGTACCCGCGAACCCCGGGCTGTTCGATGCGCTGCGGGCCCTGCGGGCCAAGCTGGCGGCGGCGCAGAGCGTGCCTGCCTACGTGGTATTCTCCGATGCCACCCTGCGGGATATGTGTGCCCGTCTGCCCGCCGACGCCGACGAGATGCTGGAGGTATCCGGTGTGGGGCAGGCGAAGTTCGCCAAATACGGCGAGGCGTTTCTCGGGGCCATACGGGACTATACGGATACAAACGGGATACCGTTTTAGAAGGGAGCGCCATGCGGATTTACATAGATGCCGACGGCTGCCCGGTGGTGGACAGCACCCTGCGGCTGGCCGCCGCCCACAGGGTGGAGACGGTGATTCTCTGCGATACCTCTCACGAGATTCAGCGGCCGGGGGTGCAGACGGTGACGGTTTCCAAGGGGGCGGACAGCGTGGATTTCGCCCTGGTCAACCGGCTGGCCCCGGGGGATGTGGTGATTACGCAGGATTACGGCCTGGCGGCCATGTGCCTGGCCAAACGGGCGAAGGTACTGCATCAGGACGGCATGCGGTATTCGCCGGACAACATCGACGCGCTGCTGTTGGCCCGGCACACGGCCAGGAAAATCCGACAGGCGGGCGGCCGGCTGCGGGGCAGCGCCAAAAGGAAGCCGGAGCAGGACAGAGCCTTCGAGGAAGCGCTGGAGCGACTGCTGTCCGAGAGCGAGCCAAAATGAGGCAGCGGCTGGGGCTGGCCCAGCCGCTGATGGAGAACCCGGACATCCCGATTCTCGACGTAAAGAATCAAGAGCCTGCGTATAGCGTAGAGTAGGGGGCGGCCAAAAAAGCGGCCGTTTTTTTATGCCACGAGAGAAAGAAATTGCCGGGATGAATACGGCACCTTTCTTATAAATCTTTAAACGACTTTTTAAAAAAGCGGCTACTCTGTGGGATCATCAGTAACCGCCCCCGCTTTTTTCAGCAGCATCTGCACTTGGGGGACATCGACATGACGGACACTGGTTTTGTCCTTGATCGCCACGGCGGCAGCGACGCCTGCTGCTTGGCCTAAACAACAGACGATGGGCATGATGCGGATAGAGGCCTGAGCCTCGTGTGTGGTGGAAATACAGCGCCCGGTTACCAGTAAGTTCTGTGTATCCAAAGGCACGAGGCAACGGTAGGGAATGGTATAATATTGCGCATCCGGGAACAGATAATGGCTGGTTCCGGTACCCGATGGGTTGTGGATATCAATATCATAGTTGCCCAGGGCGATCGCATCCTCAAAGCGGGTACAGGCTTTGAGATCCTCGGCCGTGAGGGTGTACACCCCGTCGATCCTGCGGCTTTCCCGCACCCCGATTTCCATGGCGGTGGAAAGCAGGCGGCTGTTTTCAAAGCCTGCGGCGTTCTCTTTCAGAAAGCGGAATAGTTCAAACACCTGTTCCCGCGCTTCGATTTCCGCCTGGGTACGATCCCAAGCGTCCACCGGGTTGCGCTTGACAATCCGGGTGGAATTGACATGGATCACACCATCCTGCAAGGTCTCAAACAGAAGAATATCCTCCCGGGGATTTTTGATCTTTCCCTCTTTACGCCACTGCTTATAAAGTTGTTGGGTTTTTTGGAAGCCGTGGCGGCGTTTGTCAATGTCTACTCCGGCAATCCGAAAGCACAAAGTCATGGGCTGACAGAGGCGATCTTCATCCCGGCCCAGACGGAAGGGGACGCCACAGAGCACCGCTAAGTCTGCATCGCCGGTGGCGTCGATAAAGCAGTGGGCGCGATATGTCTGCCGTCCGGATTTGTTGAGCACGGTAACGCTGCGAATTTGTTCCTGATCTCGTTCGGCATCCGCCAGACAGGAGTGAAACAGCAGGCGGACCCCGGCTTTCAGAACCATGCGGTTCAGCACCAGCTTGAGAATTTCCTCATCAAACTCCATGCCGTTTTTATGGATACCATCGTTTTTTTGCAGTTCCTCGCAGATCTCCAGAAAAATGCCCTGACAGAGATTCACTTTTTTCTCGTTGATTTTGGTCCAATACGGCATAAAAGGGTTGACCAGGCAGTTGGCGGCCGCTCCTCCTAGGCAATTGGACTTCTCGATCAGCAGCACCGACATCCCTTCGCGCGCGGCGGCGATGGCGGCCGCCACTCCGGAAAACCCGCCGCCGGCTACGATGACGTCATAAAAATCGGATGGATTCATGTGAAAAACCCCCTTCGTATGTTTCAGCGCTTGTTGGATGACGCTTACCAGTATAGCAGTCCTTGATGCAAAAGATTTGCACAAAGGACAGTATATTTTTGCATCAAGGGAAAAAAGATGCTATATTGAGAGGGTAGGAGGGGTGGGTATGCCGGACGATTTCAACACCTTGTTGCAGATTTTTTGCCGTTTGGCTGGCGTTCATGTTTGTATCCACGACGTGGCCGGGATCTTTGAAAGAGCGGATATCCGGCTGGACGCGCGTTTTCGTCTGCACGCTCGGTCCTTCTGCGACGCCGCCAAAAGCACCAAAGCGGGCTACGCATACTGCACCGGCCACCGCATTCGTGTCAACCGGCACGGTGCGGAGCTTCAAGCGCCGTTTGAGGGCCACTGCCCATTTGGATTATATGAAATTGTGCATCCGGTTATCGTGGAAGGGCGGCTGGTTTGTATCGTATTTGTGGGCCATTTGTCGGTGGATCGGGAAAAATCGCGGTGTCTGCTGCAACGGGCCTGTTCGCACACCGGTTCGCCGGCCGATGCCATGGAGAAGCTGCTGCCTGCGGTATGCGGCGGGGAGACGTTGGAGGCGTGCCGGGAAACGGCCGCTTTTCTGGCGGAGCGTATTGCTTCCATCAGCCATAGGGCAGGCGTTTTGGCGGCGGAGGATAGCGGGCATTGGGCAGTGACGGCGGCTGTCCGGGAGATTAAGGCGCATTACGATCAGGAGCTGACGCTGAAGGATCTGGCCAAGCTGTATTTCCTCCACGAAAAATATCTTGGCCGCCTTTTCCGACAGCAAATTGGACGGAGCTTCCATCAATATCTGCTGGAAACCCGCTTGTCCAAGGCGGCGGAACTGCTGAAAACCACCCGAAAAACGGCAACGGATGTGGCGTTTGAATGCGGATTTAACAGCGCTGCCTATTTTAATCGGAGCTTTGCCGCCGCTTACGGCGCGCCCCCGTCCCAGTACCGCAAACAAATGGAGCAGAGAAAGAGACAAGGGCTCTGACGCTGGATAAGAACTTTATAGAAAAGGTTGACGATAATGGTGAATGGCGGGAGAGGCGCATAAGGAGCAACGCCAACCGCGCCATGGCGTTACCCGCTTCCATTTTACCAAAGGAGGTCTTTTCTCTCCGAATCAACGCTTTCGCTTTTTCTTCCTCCACCGGCTTTGCCGGTGGTTGCCTCGCTAATAAAAAGGCGGAAGCCCAAAAGGGCTTCTGCCTTTTTTAGGTGCGGGGTAGCAGATAGCGGCGCACCAGGTCGGCCACGGCGTGATCCCGGTGAGAAGCGACCACCACGTCGGCCGCCTCCCTGGCGCAGGGCTGGGCGTCCGACGGGGCGGCACCCAGGCCGGCAAACCGAATCATGGTCACGTCGTTGTCGTAATCGCCGATGGCGGCGAAGGCCTCCCGAGGCTTGTTCAGATAGGCCGCCAACCAGGCGAGGGCGTCCCCCTTGGTGGCGCGGTAGGGCAGGATCTCGAGATAAAAAGAGGCGGAATAGGTGCTGACGAAGCTGCCGGGCGCTTCGACCAGGAAGACGCGCTCCAAATCGTGCAGCCGGGCGCTGTCGCCATAGAACAGCAGCTTGAAGCAGCCGTCGGCAAGGGCCTCCGCCAGCGTGGAGGGGCGGGTGGGCTGCTTTTCCCGGGTGACGTAGGGATCGGGCAGGCCGTTGGGATTGAGCATCCGGGTCCGGCCGCCGGTGAAGGCCTGCACGCAGACCTCCGGATACCGGTTCAGGGCGGTTTCCACCAGACGGGCCACGGTGTCCGCCTTCAGGCAGGCCTTGTATAAAAACGACTCGGTTTTGTAATCATAAACAGCGGCGCCGTTATACAGAATGGCGGGCAGGGTCAGCGGCAGGCCGCCGAGATAGGGGCGGGCCGGCCGGTGGCGATGGAAAAATCCCCGCCGGCCGCCGTCAGGGCCCGCAGGGCGTCCAGGTTTTCCGGGGAAATCGCGCCCTCGCTGATGAGGGTGCCGTCCATATCGGAGTATAAAATCGATGGCATCATATAAGTCGGAGCCGCCTTTCTTTTCCGCCGGGGATCCGGCCGGGGAATGCGGCGCTGGCGCGCCGTGACCAGTATACCGCAAATCGCTGCAAAAGAAAAGGGCTATAAAGCCGCATAGGCCACCGGGCAGGTTGTACATATCTGCCGGAATTTGGCATAAACTAAAGAGTAAGCGAGTATGGGAATAGGAGAGTCGGCATGGAATTTCAGGTTGGGGACGGTGCGCGCAAGGTGCTGACCCTCTGGATAGCGGGGACCGGCGTGCTGGCCGCTTTCCTCATCGGCGCGCTGGCGGGGCTGCTGACGCCCTGGCTGCTTATCGGCAGCGGCCTTGTCGCGGCGGCAACGGTGGCTGTCTGCTTCTGGTATCCCACCCGGTTTGTCCGTTCGTTCCGGGGGAGCTGCCGGGAAGAGGCGCTGCGGGCCGAAATAGGCGTGCTTTTCAAAAAGGAGCTGTATATCCCTCTGTCCTCCCTGCGCACCGTGGAAAGCTGGGCGACGCCTCTGCATCGGGCGTTTCGCTGCCGCACCATCGTTCTGCGATTCGCGGGGGGCGCGGCCATTCTGCCGTTGCTGCCCGCAGCCGAGGCGGGGGAGCTGGCCAGGCTGCTGGAGCAGCTGGAAAGCGTGAGCTGAGGAGAAGGGGACGAGCCGGAAGGGAGGAGGGCCATGGACCTGCGGCCGCATCCGTTGTATATTTGGTACGACGCCCGCAAATGGATATGGCTGCTGCTCATTCCGGTGCTGCGGGCGTTGTTTTCCCCGCGGGACGCGGTCTATATCCTGCTGTCCTCCATCCGGGACGTGGGGATCGCCCTGCTGCTCATCGGGTATTCCGCCCTCAAGTGGCGAGGGGCTAGGTACCGACTGCATAACGGGATAACGCTGGAGCAGGGGATCCTGTTTCAGAGGGGGCTGCGGGTGGTGGCGGAGGACGCGGCCTCGGTGGAGGTGGAGCGTTCGCCGCTGATGTGGCTGTTCGGCGGCCGACGGGTGCGGGTCAACACCGCGGGGCTGCGGCGGCGGGCGGACGCGACCCTGTATCTGCCGGCCAGAACGGCCAGAGGGCTGCTGGGCGCGGACGGCCGGCGGAAGGAGAAAAAGGCTGTCTACGCTTCCCGTATCCTGCCGGTGACGGTGCTGGCCGCCTCGGGCTCCAACGCGGCGGTGGGGCTGCTGACCCTGGCGCCGGCTGTCAAGCAAATCAGCAATCTGCTGGGCCAGCAGGTTCCCGATCAGGTTTACGGCCTGCTCGACAAGGTGCTCTCCTTGGGGCTGCCGCCGCTGCTCAACTCCCTGGCCAATCTCCTGGTACTCAGCTGGGGCGTGGCGTTTCTAAACAGTTGGATGCGCAACGTGGGGTTCACCGCCCGGCGGGAGGGGGACCGGCTGCATCTCGCGTCCGGGCTGCTGACTCGGCGGCATATTCTGATCGATTGTCAAAAAATCACGGCTCTACAGCTGCGGCAGACCCTGTTTATGCGGCTGTTCAATTTGTACACCGCCACCATCACGGCAGCGGGTTATGGGCGGGAAAAGGGGGCGCGGCCGGTGGTGGTGCCCGCCGCCCGGCCCAAAGAGCTCAGCGGGGCGCTCGACGAGCTGCTCACCGATTACCCCATCTGCTCGAGCTGCCTGAGGCCCAGGCGGGACACGGTGATGCGGTTTATCGGTCTGCCGCTGACGGTGATGGCTTTCGGGCTGGTACCGCTGTGGCTGGGCGGGGTCTGGACCATGGCGTCGGTTATCTGGATGATCGGCAGCGCCTGGTGGCTGCTCGTTCGGCTAGTCGGCTTCCGCTGGTCCGGCTTTGGCGTGGGAGGCGGCGCGGTGACCCTGCGGTATACCCGAGGGCTGGCGCTGTACGCCGTCCACGTGCCCCTGGAGGTGGCCGACTGCGCCATCCTGTCCCGCTCACCCTTCCAGGTGCGGGGCGGCACCTGCACGGTGGAACTGCGCTGCTTCGGGGAGAAGCACCGCCGCCACCGGGCGCTGGCGCTGCCCTACGAGCAGGCCAAGGCCCTGGTCGAGCGTCTGCGGTAAAAAGGAAAAGACGCGGGCTTTCCCCCGCGCCTTTTCCTTGCTGAGCGGTTTGCTGGAATGCCGCCCGGCCCATCACAGCAGGTCGGTCAGAATATCCAGCAGGTGAACGGGATACACCCGGCCGTCTGCAAAGCATTGCAGAAGCCGCAGGGCTTCCTCCCGCCGGGAAGTGACGTCTGCCGCGCAGACATCCTCGTCCGCCCCGAGGATGCGAATGCCGTAGCCGGCCCGCGCTTCCCCGGTTTCCCCAGTTACCGCCGTCTCCAGGAGATAATAAGAAAGGGTGCCGCTCTCCACGGAGATTTGTCGCAGAAGTTGTTGCTGCATGTTATACCCCCATAAGCATGTGCGCGGAAATCCAGGCGGCTTCCTGAATTTCCCAACTATTCGGACTTTCCTATTATGGCAGTTTAAAGGGGAAAAGTAAATACCACTTTTGTTTACAAAAAGTCCCATATATGCCCTTCGTTTCTGACTGAACCCCCAAGATCTGGTGCGGAGATTAGTCGAAATTTGAGGCGCTACCGTGGGTGGAGAGCATATAGGACACCGCTTCGGCCCGGGACTGGATATGCAGCTTCTTGTAAATATTGTAGAGCGTTTTTTTGACGGTGCCTTCGGCAATGCCGAGATATAGGGCGATGCGCTTATTGGTGCAGCCCTTGACCACATGCTCGAGCACCTGCTGCTCCCTCTCGGTCAGACGGGTGCCGGCCCGTTGGCTGAAGCGGACCACCTCGGTGGCGTTGACCAGTATGACGAAGGCCCGGTGGGGGCCGTGTTCGCTGTTGACGACGATCAGCTCGGATTTGAAAAAGCGCCGGGTTCCGTCGGAACGCTCGACGCAGAACTGCTGGGAATGGTTCTGCCCCGAGCGGATGTAGGACATGATTGTTTGTATCGGGGTGGGTTCGGCGTGGCAGTCCAGGATGTATTCCACGATTTCCTGGAAAACGTGGTTGGCCCTTTCCACATGTAGGCCGTCTTCGTCCACGCGGAGCAGGCCCATGCCGTTGATGCTCGAGGAAAACAGACAGTCGTATTCGTACAGCAGTTCCTCCCGCTGCCGGGAGAGCTGGACGGTTTGGGTGATGTTTTTCGCCCAAAAAAGAATCGTGCCGTTTTTCGGGCCATCGATGCGCAGGCAAGTCAGCTCGGCATCCCAAAAGGTGCTGCCGCCCTGCCGGGGGATGGACAGGGTGCAGTGCACGGGTTTATCGCTTTGCCGGCACTGGCTGCAGGCGCCGCAGATAATCTCCAAGCAGCGTTCCTGCATCATGGCGCAGAGGTTCCGGCTCTGATACCCCTCTTCCGGCAGGCCAAGCTGCCGCCTGGCGGTCGGATTGGCATGCAGGGGACAAACGACGTGGGAGCCGGAGAATTGCAGCACCATAATCCAATCATCAGTTTTCTCCCACATATAGTTGAAGTAGTCGATCACACCCATCATCCTCCCATTGCATTACCTATTTTGCATCATATTTACAGAAAATGCAAGAAAAATCTTTTTTATCTCGGAAAATACCCGGAAATTCGACAAAAAGGAGTGAAAAATACGCGCGATATTTTTGGTAAAATCCCGGTATCTTGTCCGAAAAGACAAAACCGCCGGCCAAACGTTGCTTGCGCCGCCGGGTTCCGGGCGGTATAATAACAGGGAACTCTAAATAAAAATGGAGGTAATACTATGCTGCTGAAAAATGCTGTGGTATACAATGAGGATTTTGAGCCGATCCGGGCGGATCTGGCTGTTGAAGGAGAAAAAATCGCGGGTATCGGCCAGGTGAACGCCGGGGGAGAGTGCCTGGATTTGTCTGGGTACACCATCATTCCCGGCCTGATTGATATGCACATTCACGGCTGCGCGGGCTTCGACGCCAGCGACGGCACCCCCGAGGCCTTGGAGGCCATGTCCAGGTGTCTGGTCGAGCGGGGCATCACCTCTTTTTGCCCCACGTCCATGACCCTGTCCTTTGAAGCGCTGCAGAAGATTTTCGCCAACGTGCAGGAGCAGAAGGACAAGGTGACCGGCGCTTACATTCACGGCATCAACATGGAGGGCCCGTATATCGCCATGTCCAAGAAGGGGGCCCAGAACGGCGCCTATGTCCGCAACCCCGATAAAGAGGAATTCCGCCGGCTGTACGACGGCTGCGGCGGCTGCGTCAGTATTGTGGACATCGCGCCCGAATGCGACGGGGCAGAGGCGTTCATCAAGGAAGTCCAGCCCTACTGCCCGGTGTCCACCGCCCACACGGCGGCGGGCTACGATCAGGCGGTCCAGGCCATCGAGTGGGGCGTGCGGCACACCACCCATCTGTACAACGCCATGAGCGGCCTGACCCATCGGGCGCCGGGCGTGGTGGGCGCGGTGTTCGACATGGCGCGGCAGTACGGCGTGCGGGGCGAGCTTATCTGCGACGGCTTCCACATCCATCCCGCGGCGCTGCGCATCGCGTTCCATCAGCTGGGCGAGGATGGCTCGGTTATTGTCAGCGATTCCATGCGCGCCGCCGGCCATGTGGACGGGGAATACGACCTGGGCGGGCAGACCGTGTATGTCAGGGACGGCAAGGCCCTGCTGGCGGACGGCACCATCGCCGCCTCCACTTCCAACCTGTATGAGGAGCTGAAAAACGTCATTTCTTACGGCGTTCCCAAGAAGCAGGCCATCAAGTCGGCCACCATCAATCCTGCGCGGGCCATCCGGGCGGACGGGGAGACCGGTTCCATCGCCGTGGGCAAAAACGCGGATCTGCTGGTGCTGGACGACGACATGAACATCAAGCTGGTGGTCGTCAAGGGCGCGATAAAGGTGAACAATTTGTAACTTGCCACTGAAATTCTTGACTTATTTCCTCGGGCGCAGTATGATATAGGCAATACTGGTAATTCTATTGCTGGAGGATGATAAGCATGCGAGATAATAAATCTGGAAAGTTTGCGTTTATTGTGGTGGTTGCTGCCGTGGTGGCGGCTCTGACGACAGTGACGGTCCTGCTTCTGCGCGCCCGTGCCAAGAGAAAAGCTATGTGCTCTCATGCGACCGCCTTTGATTACGATTTGGACGACTGCGACTGCTACGACGACGAGTGCGACTGCGGCTACGGCCAGGAGGAAGAGCCCGTCGAGGAAGAAGCCGACGCGCAATAATTCAACAGATACAAAATAAGCAGCAGCTCGTGACGGGCTGCTGTTTGTTTTTGGCTGCTACATAGGCGAAGGGATGGTAGGCACATGCGGATACAAGGGCCGGTGCTTCCCGCCGAGCTGAGGCGGGAAGCAGACATGGAGGAGGCCGTCCGCCGGGCGCTCCGGGAAGAGGACGACGTGCGGGGCTGTCTGTTTTCCGGCGGCGCGTTGACGCAGACGGCGCCGGACGATTGGAACGGAACCATGGAGTTCCGGGAATGCGTGTTCGAAAACTGGCGGTTTTCTGGCTGCTCGATGCCGCGTCTGGGGTTTGTGGACGCGGTGTTTCGGGGCTGTGATTTATCCAACCTGGATTTGACCGGGTGCAGCCTGCTGCGCTGCCGGTTCGAGGATTGCAAGGCGGTGGGGCTGACCCTGGCGGAGGCCAAGCTGTGGCAGGTGACCTTCGAGCAGTGCGGCATGCGGCTGGCCAACCTGTCGGGCTGCCAATGCAAGGGCGCGGGGTTTTTCCGCTGCGATTTGGAGGGGGCGTCCATGTTGGGCTGCGCGCTGGGGAAGGCCCCATTTGACCGCTGCCGGCTACTGGACTGCAACCTGTGCGGCACAGCCCTTTCCGGCATCGATTTCACCACCTGCGACATCGGGGGCTGGCTTCTGGGCGGCGGCGAGTTGCGGGGGGCGGTGGTCACCCCGTTCCAGGCGGCGGAGCTGGCCCGGCTACTGGGCGTGGTCATTAAGGAGGGCAGCTTGTGAGGGCGGGAAGACGATGGTACGCGCTGGCCTTCGGCCTGCTGCTTCTGCTCGAGGCGCTGATCGCGGTGTTTGTGCACGACCGGTTCGTGCGCCCGTATCTGGGGGATGTGCTGGCGGCGGTTCTTCTCTACTGCTTGGCGCGGGCGGTTGGCGGGCGGGCGCCCGCCTGGCTGCCGGCGGCGGTCTTCCTGGCTGCGGCGGCGGTGGAGGCGGCCCAGTATTTTCAGCTGGGCGCGCGGCTGCACCTGGACACGGTGCCGGTGATTCGCGTGATTCTGGGCAGCGTGTTCGACTGGATGGATATTCTCTGCTATGCCGTCGGGGCGGGACTGTGCGCGCTGTGGCAGGCGGCGGAGCCGCGGATTCTCTCGCGGAAAACAGGATAAGAGCCGGCTCCGGGAAGGTGGACGGACTTTCCCGGAGCTTTTTGTTTTTATGGCTTGTCCAAAGTCAGAACCGCCGGCCGAAAGCAACGCTTTCAGCCGGCGGTTTTCTGCGGTATTATAAAAGGGGGACGGTCAAAACCGTCCCCCTTGGCTTATTGCGGCGTGATGTCGTCAAAAAGGAAATCGTGCAGCTTCTGTTTGGTGGCGGTCTCGTCAAAGGTGATAACCGACACACCGTTGATGGTTTCCGGCATCAAATCCACGTTCATGGGGAAACGCATCTGATCGAACTTGGCGCTGCCGCTTTTGAGAACGGCGGTGCCGAGTCCCAGGATTTTCGAGGTGGACAGACTGGTTTCCATCAGCGGCACCACCTTGGCGGCCATGGAGGGGTATTCCAGCGGATTCATGGCTAGGGCCTTGTTGAAAACCTGCTCGATGACGCGGCGCTGCCGGTCGGTGCGCTGGCGATCGTCCCCGTTGCCTGCATACCGCACCCGGCTGTATCCGCAGGCCTGCATGCCGTTCAGGGTCTGGACGCCCGCCTTTTTGACATAGGTAGGGGTTTCCTTATAGTATTTGCAGTATTCCTTAATACTTTCATTGGTGCTTTTGATTTCGTTGGCTTGTACATCGATGGTCACGCCGCCCATGGCGTCCACCACCTTGGCCATGGAATCAAAATCTACCGTCACATAATCCCGCACGTTCAGGCCAAAATTCTGATTGATGGTCTGGATGGCCAGCTCCGGGCCGCCATAGGCATAGGCGTGGGCCAGTTTTTCCTTGGATTTGCGCCCCTGGATGGTCACATAGGAATCCCGCAGCAGGGAGGTGGCCTTCATTTTGTTGTTCTTGCGATCGACGGTCAGAATCATGATGGCGTCCGAACGGCAGGATTCCCCCTGCCGCGTGTCCACCCCGAACAGGGCGATATTGGTGATGTCGTCGTATTTCTCATCATTGAACTGGCTGTCGATACCCAGGGCGGAATTGTCCTGCGGGATGGCGTTGCGCTTAAGCTGCCCATTGAGCCAGAAAGCATAGAACACCAGGCCGCAGACACACAGAATGAGCAGACAGGGCAGCATCACGAGCAGTATGCGGATCGCCTTGGGCAGGCGCTTTTTCTTCTTTTTCCGGTGGGAGGGCTGAAGCGGAACGGGAGCTTGTTTGGGCATGGCGGTTATCCTTCCTTTTACACGTCGCGTTTACCTGTTGCTTTTCTAGTATACCTCCGAATCGGGGGAATGCAAGAAAAAAACTTGTAAAATAATGCTTACGAAGAGTAAAAAAGGCGCGGCCCTTCAAAAGCACAGCGGCGGTGCATGGCCGGGACGGGAATAACGGCTTGAATTTTTCTTAAAATTCGGTGAAGAGGCGGGTGCCGGCCGTTTTTTTGCGGTATACTGAGTGGCGGACGGGAGCGCAGCCCCGCCCGGAGAAAGGCGGTATGGATATGGAAACGGCGCGGTATACCATTCTCATCGTGGAGGACGACGACACCATTGCCCGGCTGGTGAGCGACAGGCTCAGCCGGTGGGGGATGGAGACGGTGGTCGCCGAGGATTTCAGCGCGGTGCTGGACACCTTCGTGAAGGTGCAGCCCCATCTGGTGCTGCTGGATATTTCGCTGCCCTTCTGCAACGGGTACCACTGGTGCGAAGAAATCCGCCGGCTGTCCAAGGCACCCATTATTTTCCTGTCCAGCGCGTCGGATAACCTGAATATCGTCATGGCCATGAATATGGGCGGGGACGATTTCATCGCCAAGCCCTTCGATCTGGAGGTATTGACTGCCAAGGTGCAGGCGCTGCTCCGGCGCACCTACGATTTTCAGGGGCAGGCGGCTTTTCTGGAGCACCGGGGGGCGCTCCTCCGATTGGGGGATCCGGTTCTCACCTATCGGGACAAGCGGGTCGAGCTGACCCGTAACGAGTATAAAATCCTGCAGCTGCTGATGGAGAACAAGGGGCGGGTGCTGTCCCGGGAGCTTCTCATGAAGCATCTGTGGGAGAGCGAGAGCTTTATCGATGACAACACTCTGACCGTCAACGTGGCCCGGCTGCGCAAAAAGCTGGAGGAGATGGGGCTGGAGGATTTCATCGTGACAAAAAAAGGCCTGGGCTATCTGGTAGAGGCGTGACGGCCCGGCAAGGAGGGAGAAACGCGCATGGAACGGACCAAGCTGCTGCCCGCCTATTTTCTGGCGCGGTGGCGGGTGCTGCTGGCGTTTGCGGCGTTCAGCGGGATATACGCCGCCGTGTATCTGCTGTATCACGAGCCGCTGGAGCCGGTGCTGTACGCCGGGCTGCTGACGGCGGCGCTGGGAGCCGGGATTGGTGTGACGGATTTTCTCAAATACCGCCGGCGGCACATGGCGCTGCGCTGCCAAATCGAGGCGGCGGGGGTGACATTGGATCGCCTGCCTGAGGCTGGGGATCTGCTCGAGCGGGACTATCAGGAGCTGGCCGCCGCGCTCTCGCAGCGGAACGTCGCCCTGGTCAGCGAGGCGGACAGCCGGCTGAGCGAGCGGATGGATTACTACACCCTGTGGACCCATCAAATTAAGACCCCCATCGCCGCCATGCGGTTGCTGCTCCAGGAGGAGGAGACGCGCACCGGCGAGCTGGAGCAGGAGCTGTTCAAGATCGAGCAGTACGCCGACATGGCGCTGCAGTATCAGCGGCTGGAGAGCCTGAGTTCCGATTTGCAGCTGGAGTCCTGCTCCCTGGACGGGATTCTCCGCCAGGCGCTCAAGAAAATGGCCACCCCCTTCATCCGGCGGCGGATTTCCCTGGAGTTTGACGGGACGGGGGCGACGGTGCTCACCGATGAAAAATGGCTGACCTTCGTGGTGGAACAGCTGTTGTCCAACGCGCTGAAATACACGCCGCCGGGCGGGCGGATCACCCTGTACCTGGAGGCGGACAAGACCCTGGTCGTTGAGGACAACGGCATCGGTATCCGGGCGGAGGACATCCCTCGGATTTTCGAGCGGGGGTTCACCGGCTTCAACGGGCGGATGGACAAGAAGTCCACCGGCATCGGCCTGTACCTCTGCCGGCGGATCCTCTCCCGCCTGTCCCACACCATTGCCATCGAGTCCCGACCGGGAGAGGGCACGCGGGTGCGGGTGGGGCTGGCCTCCCAGGCGATCGAGCTGCAGTGACAGGATTGTAAGGTTGAGGACGGGATTGTAAGCCAAAGCGATGGCGGCGCCTCGTTTTTTTCTTTATACTATAGGTAAGCGCTGAATAAATCACGCCTAGCGGCTCAGCGGCGTCTTTGTGGGGAATCTCCCCCACAAAGGCGTCAAAAATCCTCGGAAACCGGTAGGTTTCCTGTGGTTTATTCCTTGTTGTGGGGGAGATTCCCTTCACCAATCCATCCGCTGGATTTAATCATCGCTTACCTAGAAGCATACTCCATATAAGAAACGAGGTTTACCCATATGGCGCTTTTGGAAGTCAAGAATTTGAAAAAGGTATACACCACCCGCTTCGGCGGCAACCAGGTGCAGGCGCTGTCCAACGTCTCCTTCTCGGTGGAGGAGGGGGAATACGTGGCCATCATGGGCGAGTCGGGCTCCGGCAAGACCACCCTGCTGAACATCCTGGCTTCCCTGGATAAGCCGACCAGCGGCGAGGTGCTGCTGGAAGGCAGGAATCTGACAAAAATCAAGGACAAGGACATTTCCGCCTTCCGGCGGGAGCATCTGGGCTTCGTTTTCCAGGATTTCAATCTGTTAGACACCTTCTCGGTGCAGGACAACATTTTCCTGCCCTTGGTGCTTTCCGGTAAGCCCTATCCCGAGATGAAGCGCCGGCTGGATCCGCTGGCGAAGCTGCTGGGCATTACCGAGCTGCTGGGGAAATACCCGTATGAGATTTCGGGCGGGCAGAAGCAGCGGGCGGCGGTGGCCCGGGCGCTGATCACCCAGCCCCGCCTGGTGCTGGCCGACGAGCCCACCGGCGCCCTGGACTCCAAGGCGGCCACCCAGCTGCTGCGGCTGTTTTCCGATATCAACCGGCAGGGGCAGACCATCCTGATGGTCACCCACAGCACCCAGGCGGCCAGTCACGCGGGCCGGGTGCTGTTCATCAAGGACGGCGAGGTGTTCCACCAGCTCTACCGCGGCGGGATGACCAACGACGAGCTGTATCAGAAAATCGCGGACACCCTCACGGTGCTGGCTACGGGGGGTGGGGAGGTTGGCTAAGGTATTCTATCCCCGTCTGGCCGCCACCAACCTGAAGAAAAACGGCAGCACCTATTTTCCCTATATGCTCACCAGCGTCTGCTCGGTGCTGACCTTCTACACCATGCACGCCCTGGCCGCCAACCCGGGGCTCGCGCAGATGCCCGGGGCGGACAGCTTGAAGATGATTCTGAATCTCGGGGTCATCGTGGTGGGGCTGTTCTCCGCCATCCTGCTGTTTTACACTAACGGCTTTCTCATCAAGCGGCGTAAGAAGGAGCTGGGGCTGTACAGCATCCTGGGCATGGAGAAAAAGCACATTGCCCGGGTGCTGTTTTACGAGACGCTGTTCACCGCGGCGGTCAGCCTGCTTCTAGGGCTGGCGGGCGGCTTACTTATCGGCAAGCTGCTGTTCATGCTGTTGATGAATATCCTGCAGTTCACCACACCCATCGTCTATACGGTGACGCCGGACAGCCTGCTCGTGACGGCGGCGCTGTTCGCCGCCGTGTTCGCGCTGACCCTGCTGACCAATCTGCGGCAGATTCACCTGGCCAACCCCATCAATCTGCTGCGCGGCGGCCAGCAGGGTGAGAAGGAACCCCGGGTTAAGTGGCCCCTGCTGGTCATCGGGCTGCTGTCCCTGGGCGGCGGGTATTTTATCGCGCTGACCGTTAAATCCCCTCTGGACGCGCTGCTGCTGTTCTTTGTGGCGGTGATCCTGGTCATCATCGGCACCTACTGTCTCTTCACCGCCGGGAGCATCGCGCTGCTCAAGGCCCTGAAGCGCAAAAAGAGTTTTTACTATAAGCCGGGGAACTTCATCGCCGTGTCGGGCATGCTCTATCGAATGAAGCAGAACGCGGTGGGGCTGGCCAACATCTGTATCCTGTCTACCATGGTGCTGGTGACCGTTTCCACCACTGTGTCCTTGTATATCGGGCAGAATGACATCCTGCGCAACCGGTACCCGCTGGACATGTCGGTGTCCTGCCCCGACACGCCGGAGGCCATCCAGGCCACAGACGAGCTGCTGACCCGCCTGGCGCGGGAGAATGAGGTGACGATTCCCGTCCGGTACGGCTACAGCTCCATTCCCTATATCACCGCCTTCCGGGACGGGAACGGGTTTTACAGCGCGGTGCCCGAGGGGATGAACGCCACGCCGGCCGACATCGCCGTGATCCGCGTGATGCCTCTGGAGAGCTATACCCGCATGACGGGGAAGGAGGTCTCTCTGGAGGAGGACGAGGTGCTGGTGTATACCGACACCATGACCACCTTCGGCGCGAACACCCTGGTGCTCAACCATGTCCCGCTGCGGGTGAAGGCGGAGCTGGACGACCTGCCGCTGGCCCCCAAACGGAAGGATCCGGCCCAGCCGACCGTGCATCTGGTCTGCCGGGACAAGGAGGTGATGCTCCATCTGGCGGAAATCCTGGACATGGAGAATCAGACGCTCATCTACGAGCAGTCCTTCAACATCACCGGCGGGGAAGAGGCCGCCGCGGCGTTTTCCCAGGCGGTGAAGGACGCGCAGGACGCCATCCCCGGCCTGCGCTCCGACAGCCAGTATCTGGCCAAGACCAGCTGGTACGCCTCCTTCGGCGGCTTTCTATTCATCGGGATTTTTCTCGGACTGCTGTTCATGATGGCGGCGGTGCTTATCATATACTATAAGCAGATCTCCGAGGGCTACGACGACCACGACCGGTTTGCCATCATGCAGAAGGTGGGCATGTCCCGCAAGGAGGTGCACCGGACGATTATGAAGCAGATTCGCCTGGTGTTTTTCCTGCCGCTGGCCGCCGCCGCGCTGCACATCGTCATGGCGCTCAAGGTGATGGTCAAGATGCTGGGGGCCTTCGCCCTGACCAACACGGCCCTGATTGTCACCTGCACCGGCGTGACGCTGCTGTTGTTCGCCGGCCTGTATTTCCTGGTTTACACCCTGACCGCCCGGACCTATTTTCGGCTGGTGCAATAAAAGCGCCGCGGCGGGCCGGGGCGTGAACCGTCGGACGTCACGCGGGAATTTGTCCTTTCCGGTTGGAACAGCCGAAACCGTTCAAATTTCCGGTCTGCGAAAGAATGGATGGTTGGTATGATGATCTTGGAATTTTTGCAGAAGGCCGGGCGGTTGCTTTGCCTGTGGGGCGGCACCGCCCTGTCCATCCTGCTGGTGGGGCTGGCGGGGCTGGTGTTCCTCCTGCTGCAAATGGTTTCGGACGGGGTGGATTGGATTTTGAAGCCCCGGGGCCGCCGGGCGCGGGAGACATAGAGAAATTTTGAAAAAAAGATAAAAAAGCGCTTGACATTGTGCCGGCTGTATGCTATTCTATAACACGTCGGTTGGACAGGTTCGCAAAAGTGACCTGAAAACCACAACATATGGGGGTATAGCTCAGCTGGGAGCCCGCTTCATTCGGTTACACACCCCTCTTTCAAAAGTTAATAAATGCTCTTTCCCATATCTGGGGGTATAGCTCAGCTGGGAGAGCGCTTGAATGGCATTCAAGAGGTCAGCGGTTCGATCCCGCTTATCTCCACCAATTCAAGGGAAAGAGCTTTTTCCTCGTTTCTGAAAAGGAACGAGGTTTTTTTATGCCGCAATCGTCGCTATATCCAATCCCCCGCTGAACTGCTCGAAGTCAATATTGAAATCAATGTGCAGCTTGTAGTCCCGGTAAACATCTATTCGCTTGATAAGGCAGCTCACGATCATTTTCTTGGCCTCTATGCTGGCCGTGTCGTACATGTCCGCCCAGGAGATAATATCGTCATACTGCGCATTGAGCGAAGCCAGTACCGCCTGTCCCTCATCATACGCCGCCTGTGCCGTTTCCATATTCTCTTGAAGTTCCCGACACCTGGCCTCGGCCTCGGTAATCAGGGAGCCTAAAAGCTCTTTGGAAAAGGTGCTTTCCCCTCGGATCGTCTTGATGACCTCGCCTTTCAGCGTTTCGAGGTCAGCGGCCGCCTTGGCATATTCAGCCCGGACACTGTGGAGCAGGCTTTTTCTTTCCTCCATCTTTTCCCGGTAGCGGATATTCACGATATCGCTTTTTGGTATCGCTTTCATATGTTCAAATATCTGCCGTACCACCTTGTCGATAATACCGTCCAGAATATGTGCGGTGTAGCCCGTCTGCCCATCGCAGTCCGTCTGCTTCCGGGTTTTGCCATAGCAGATATACCGCACCCGTTTTACTATTCGGTTCGGGTCGTCCTTGCAGGGATACGCCTTGCCGTTTGTGGTAAGAGCCAGCCTCGATCCACAATGGCCGCAATACACATTTCCGGCCAGAAGTGAATTGCCGCGCGTGTTGAGCGGAATATGGCGCTCCTGTTCGGCGCTGTTGGCCCGGTTCATCCGGATACGCTGGGCTGCCTCGAACAACTCCGGCGGGATGATCTGCAAATGCGCAAGCACCTGGGAACGGCTTTCCCCGCTGCGGAGTACGCCCGTATAGGTCAGATTGCAGAGGATACCCCGGATCGTGGCGTGGTGCCACATTTTGCCCGTCCTTGCCCGGTAACCTAGCTTATTTATGTAGGTAGCAAGCCGTTGCGCACCGAAGCCCTCATGCACATACTTGTCAAAGATAATCCGTACAACGGCGGCCTCGGTTTCGTTGACAACCAGATCATAAAGCTCGTGCTTGCGCTTGTTGAAGCGGCCGCTTTTTACAAGGTCATAGCCGTATGGAGCAAGACCACCCTTAAAGCCGCCGTCCTCGACAAGCTGTCCCAGAGCGGTCTTGGTACGGATAGAGGTTTTTTCACTTTCGCCATCCGCTTGCCAGAAGCGGATATAATTTGTGAGCTTGTCTGTGTGGCTGTCAAACCGCTGCTCCCCCTCTTGCGTGCTCCACACCCGGATACCGTTTTTCACAAACCATTCCACCACAAAGGGCGTTTCGTCCGCGATACGTCCGATGCGGTCAAACATGAACACCAGCAAAATATCAAACTTGCCTTGCTTGGCATGTTCCTTGATGATTTGCAGCTTGTCACGGTTTTCGGCCCGTACCTTGTGGCCGGATACGCCGTCCTCCTGTTCCTCGTGGATGATCGTCCAGCCCTTTTCTTCCGCAAAACGGTGACAGGCTTTGCGCTGCATGGGAATGTCGGCCTGACTTTTGTTGTCGTAGTCCACCTGCTTGTCGGTAGACACGCGATATAAACAATACACTCGGTTTTCCATGATTGATCCATCCTTTCATTCTGTACAACGGAATGAGATGCGGATCAATATGAAAGAATCATGCAGTTTTCAAGGTTCATGGCTGCTATCACTATCCTTATTGTACCTCTGCTGCTGCAAGGAAACAAGTTTGTCGTCGCTGCAACATATTGAAACACGGTTAGTAAAAGACGATAGCAGAATTTGCTTTATATGGTTGTTAGCCGCTTCGTTTTTTGTGGCGGCAAAGGTGGCGGAAATCTCATGCCCATTGATATGAAAGACCAGCGGTGTGGTTGACATAAAACCCCTCCTTGAAAATGGCAGATCAGCTTGTCCGAGAGCTATAAAATTGTTACCGGAAAAAAGGAGGACAGGCAGCGCCCAAGCGTCACCCGTCCTCCTTACCAGCATATCGGGTCTCGTCAGCGCAAGCTACACTTGGTACACATCGGGCCAAGTTGGCCCGATGTGTACCCCGTTTTGCTGCGCCTCCTCTCCCCACAAAGCAGGCTTTGCGGGGTTCCTATTCAACCGATGTGCTGGCGGGAAACACGCCGTACACGTTTGAGCTGTCGCAGGACAGAAAAATTCCCGGCGTGTTCATCCCTTGTCGGGTATATGATTAAGAGAGGAAAAGATCCTCTCATATACCGGGCGATCTGTGGATGAAAAATCAACCCGTGGTTCTCTACTCTTTCAAAATTTTTCTCATAGTCGCCAACCCTTTTTGAATGGATTTGCTAACCGCATTTTCGCTGACACCCTCGGCCTTGGCGATTTCCTTTTGACTTTGGCCCAGCAGATAGTGTGCATCTATCCGGCGGCCCTGAATTTCTGACAGAGAATTCAGGGCCCGACACAAACGACAACGCTGATCCATGAGATCGAGTACCACCTCCGGGGAAAGGCTATGGCACTCAACCGCCGACGCCTCAATCCCGTCCCCTGCATCGAGGGAATACTGCGCCTTGTTGTAGATCGTACGACGCTTATAGTTACGTTCCGAGCGTTCGGCCTCAGCCAGAACTTCCGCCACTTCGTTTGAAACTTCCAAAAAGGTGTCTTGTGTATAGGACGGATAAAAGTGACGCAAATTGATGGTTGCCATTTAACATTCCTCCCGTTTCGGTTGAAGTTAATGGCAACTCTATCACACGATATATTAAAACCTTATTTTCAAAATACTTATATAAATATTGTCGTTAAAGATAGCAAAAACGCCAAATCCTCCTCCGCCGTTTAAGGCGAAAGGGGGATTCGACGTTTGCAAAGATTGATGTTTCAGTCGCAACAGTCACATCGTCACTTATGTAATCTTAGCGTGAACCTCCACTCTTTTTCCATATATTCTTTAATAAACGCTTCCACTATATCTTTTTCTGCTTTCATTTTTTTCATATAATCTTTTACAAGGTTTTCGTGGTTAAATTCCCCTCGCTTTTGCGGAATAATGTCGCTTTCAATAACATTATCCGTATCGCAATTGCAAAACCATAAACCATTACTTTCGGTTAGCTCAATACCATTGAATTTGTCTTTGTTAATTTGAAGTTTATCCGTTAGTTTTACCGGCCCATTACAATCAGGTTTTGAAACAGCTCTTATCAAAACATTTTGTGGATCGCCATTCTTATCACCGGTTGTCACCATAAACATACCCGCATAGATAAATGCAAAGCCGCCGCATCTAAACGATACTTTTGTGTTTTCGTTTTCGCCATACCGAACGCCATAACACATGGGATCGTTCGTCATATATGCCTCGGTTTCAGTTACTATCCACTCCTCTACCTTTCCGCTGTCTTGCCTACAACAAAGTGTTTTTCCCAGCAGATCACGAGCTACTTGTATGGCATCTTGTTTGTAAAAATCTTTTTCAACTGTTTTCCGACCCATAAAATATACCCTCCGATAATGATATTAAACTACTTAAAGATTATTGAAAAGGAAACAGATTAACTTTGAGGACGAAATAAATAGAGGAATAGCTGTCATTTTATATATTGAAGATGTCATGTTTTCATCGCAAACACCATATGCGCCCATCAAAATATAATTAGTTTGCTTTTACGATACGGATATCATTAAATTCTTCTACAATCAATTTAAGGGCTTGAAGTAGTATAAACATACTTCCAACTTTAAACAGCAATACTTCCATAGCATATCTGTTCTGTGTAGCATATGTGAGAGCCTGCGAGACCCCTATCGTACCTGAGACGAAACTCCACATAAATACAATTGAAAACAAATTGATTATACCTAAAAGATTGTTTTTCATGAGTGAATAATGTGGGTTATAATGAGCTGGAATATAGCCTAAAAAACATATGGAAAGTGCAATTATGCTTACCATAGATCGCGTAAAGGACGTATTATATAAAGCAAACCACCATAAAGCAACCATTAAAATAGCCGGACAAATACATCGAAACACGCTTCCGAATATATGTAAAAATCTTAACACATTTTTATTTTCTTTAAGAAAATTTCCAAGAAAATTCAATCCTATTCCTGCGGCAGCGGGAAAAATGCAAGCTACCAATGTAATTAAAATATTATTCATTAAACCTTTCGTAAAAACACAAAGAATTCCGGTGAGCATAATGAATGCAATCAGAACAAAGGTAAAAGCGATTTTTAGGATCTTATTTTTTCGTTTAACTTTTTCTAAGTTTGCAATTCGAGGTTGAGAGATAGACTGCGGTATCTGATTGTCAAATACTAAGGCGTTTTCTGCCCATATTGAAGTCTGTTCCAATACTATCCAATTTTTAATTTCAGCATTCATAACTAGAGTATTTGGTTCAATTTCTCCATTCTGAATTTTATATATTAGAACTTCCTCTGGCATCTCCTTTTGCCGGCCATTTTCAACAACATACCAAATCATATGTAGAACTCCTTTATAGCAATTTGTTTTCTGCATTTCAATAACTACTACACTTTTAGACAATATTATACATAGTTCTACTCCAACGGCCATTCCAATTCACCGGAGGTATTGACGAACCCCTTTTTATTGCCTTTTCGCACTGCCGCAAGACCATCAGTAAAATAATCAGCTATATAATCATATTCCGGCGATACCACAACTTCACCGGAAAGATTGATAAAGCCCCATTTCCCGTCTTTTGCTACTTTAGAGACTCCATTTTGGCTTTCTGCTATTAGATCATACTCAAACGGAAGTACTATTTCACAAGACCTATTAAGGATACCATATTTACCATTTTTTCTCCATGTCACAAGGTCGTCCGTATAGCTATGCGCATAATCATATTCCAGCGGAAGTACAATTTGGCCTGCTTTGTTGACAACACCATATTTATCATCTTTGCTAACCAAAGCAAGATATTCGTCAGAATTGTAATTACCTATATAGTCATATTCCAACGGTAGAATAACTTTACCGCTGGAACTGATAAGTCCACATTTTCCACCTTTACAAAATTTTATATAACCAATAACAACCTCGTCCAGATAATCACAATCCAGAATTATTACGTCACCAGAGCCATTGATAAATCCGGGCTTGCCATCTTTGTACACTACTCTAAGATCACCTATGAAACTGCCGTGATAGTCATATTCGAATGGCACCACCACTTCGCCGGAGCTATTGATACATCCATATTTATCGCCTTTTTTTACCAGGAAAAGATCTTTTGTAAAATATATCTCACTATATTCCAGCGGCACCACCACCTTTCCGGAATTATCAACAAGGCCGACTTTCCCATCTTTTTTCACTTCTAAAAGGCCGTCTCTGAAATGACTGACGTTATCATATTCCAGCGGTTTAACCACTACTTTCCCTGATGTATTCATATAGCCTTTTGCATCACCTTTTTTTAGTTCCATAAGTCCACTGTCAAAATGACCACTAATATAGCTATACTCTGGGGTTAACACTTCTTCACCCGAAGTGTTAACAAGGCCATATTTTTCGTTTATTTCTACTTTTGCAAAACCCTCCTTAAAATTGTCTATGTCATCATATTTCAGCGGTACCACTACCGCACCAGTGGTATTAATTAAACCCCATTTTCCATCTTTTTCTACCTGTGCCAGACCGTCTTTGAACATACCTGCATAGTCATAATCGAGAGGTATCACTATTTCGCCGGAAAAATTGACATATCCCCATTTCCCTTTATTTTTCACCATGATAAGTTTATCGGTATACACATTTGAAATGTTACCAGTTATTAGATCATGTCCTACCTGTTCATACTCTAACGGAATGACTACTTTTCCGGCAGTATTAACAACACCATATTTTCCATCTTTTTTCACCCTTGCAAGACCTGGGGCGAGAATGCCAAAATCTTCTGCCCAGTCATACTCCAGCGGTACCACCACCTTGCCTGCACTATTTATATAGCCGTATTTTTCATCCTTTTCCACCCATCTGAGGCCATCTTTAAAATTCCCAAAACTGTCACAGTCTTTAATATCTACTGTTTTATTGCATGCACATAATACGCTGGTAATAACCAATACCGCAACAAGAATTTTTGTGAAACCGCCTTTGAATCGCATTTCTACATTCCTCCGTTATCTTTATATATCCAACCTGTGGATACGAACATTCTTTATTCCACCAGTGTAATTTTTATCGACGATGAAGGGGTAATTGTGTTTTCATCGTTAGTTCCCATATAGATGTTGTAGTTTTGGTATATAAAATGACATCTATATCCTCCATCCATTTCGTCTCTTTCCCGTTCAATAACTGCTCCGATGTCCTGTTCAATCACATCAAGAAGTTGTATAGTCGTGGTTCTCAACACCTGACAGATAGCCGCATCGTCAGGTGTTTTCTGGAAATCAATTTCTTGAAAATAACTGCCGTCTGGGTTTCGAAACGGGCCTTCTTACTGCGTATACTTTACAACGATCACTTTAAGATTTCAATATTATATTAGCTCAATAATTCCTGTGTGTCAACAACCTTGTTCTCATCTGTCAATTATAAAAAATACTATTTTTATTTATAATTATATAAATAAAATCGTAGTGACGTATAGATAGGTGGGAATGCTAATTGTCCGAAAAATATCCTGATTTTGGTTCGAGAGTTCGTGAAATTTTAAGAGCCAAAGGCATTACCGTTGAAAAGTTTTCCGAAGCGGTAGGGGTCACGGAAAATTTCATGGCAAAAATCCTGTCCGGCTATGCTCCGAGCTTTCACAACTTTATAAAAATCGTAGACGCTTTAGGAGTTAGTGCGGATTTCTTATTACAGGATTATATAACGGCTGTATCGGACGAAGCTATCAATGCAAACCCGAAAGACGCCATCATGGCGAAGATGTTTTCCTCTTTAACCGAGCCGCAAAAGGATGAGGTTTTACATCTTGTGAATTTTCTGAATAATGAAAAGGATTAAACGCCCTCTGTGAAGTGGGCGTTTTTTTGTAGGCGGAAACGGCACGAAAAAGCACCATAACCAGGGCTTTCGCTAAACCGGCAAGCAGGGCAAGTGTGGCCACACTTGCATATTTTTCGGATTTTGCCCTGCGGCTAAAATCCGAAAAACGCTTGTTGGGGAGCCTCCCCAAACCCGACACTTCGGGCCTCGCCGTCACAACCTGCGCTATGCGACTTCGGGCCAAGTTGGCCCGAAGTCCGCACCGCTTCGGTTGCTCCGGCTTCTCCCCACAAAGCAGGCTTTGCGGGGGCCCCTCTGCCCGAAGTCATCGCGGCCGTTCGGCCTTGTCTGCGTCATGGCGCTGCTGCTCCATTTCCTTGGTTTTCTGTTCGTCTGTCAGGCCGAACAGGCGGTCAATATTCGCTTTGACTGTCACCAGCTCCCGCATATCCGTTCGGGCAGCTCGGTACTCGGCATACAGCGTCTTTTTGTCGGCGGTCAGCCGAGCCGCCTCTGCTTTCAGGGCGTTCATTTTTGGGAGCTTCGCTCCGGCCAGTATGCGGCGAAAGGTCGCTTGTGCCGCACGGTATAGGGATATTTCCGCCTCGTGCTCACTCAAAAACTGATTGCTGTACCGCTTGGCCTTGTATTCCTCAAACATCGGGCGTGTCTTGGCATAGTCGTGGACAGCGGCCCGTAATTCCTTGTTGCGCCGGAGCGCCGCCTCGGTGTTCTTGACTTTCTCCGACAAAGTGTGAAACCGTTCGGCGGCCTCGGCCACTCTCTGCTCCAATACAGCATAATCCATCAGGTTATGTTCCTGCAAATACTGTACGGCGGCTGCCATCTGTTTCAGGTTATAAACCGTAGCCCACCGCTGATAGGCCGGGCCTTTCCCGGCCTGTATTTTTGTCTGAATGTCAATCACCAGATTGACCCGTCGAGAATCCGCCGAACGTCCCCCGGACGGAGCAGCCCGTCCCTCGATAGTCGCCCGGATCGCCGCCTCGGTGTAAGCCGCACCCAGCGTGGAGGCCCGCAGCCGGGTGAATCGTTCCTGCCCGAACGCAGGAGCACGAAAGCTGACAGCGCCCCGGCTTTGCTTGGCTTCAAACCCCGCCGCCTCCATCGCCTGCAAAAAGGCGGCGAAGCTGTCCGGCTGTTCGGCAAGGCAGAGATCGATCTGCGCTTTTAGCCGCTGCTGAAAGGTAAGTGGCTTTTTAGCTCCCAGCCATGCACCGTAATGCTTGTACTGCCCCTGGCTGTGCAGCTTGGGGTTGGCGATCACCGACAGGCCGTGCTCGATACATACCCGGTCGGACAACCGCCGTAAGGCCCGGCCCGACCCTAAAAAGTCCCGGAATTTCCGGGTGCAGTCCAGCGTGGTGGAATTGTAGTAGATGTGACAATGCGGGTGGGGCCGGTCAATGTGGGATACCACAAAAAAGGCATGAGCTCCTTTTGTCCAGCGCATCGCCAGTTCATAGCTGACCGCCAGTGCCGCCTCCGCATCCAGCTCGCCGGGCGGAAAGGCTTGGCGGATCTGATAGCACAGCACGTCCTCGTCCCTTTTTTGTTCCCGGCCCGTTATGGTTTTGTACTTGGCCTTGGAGAGCAAAAACTCCGCGTCGGCGGTTTTGGGATCGCACTCGTAAGCGGCAATCAAATCACCGCCCCGTGTCTTTACCGGGTTTTGTCCATAGTCAAAGCGGTCTTTCATCGACTGTGCTATGGTTTCGCCCTTGCTGATATGGTGGGCTTTGAGAAAGACGGTCGCCATGGGATCAGCCTCCTTTCCCGGCAAAAGGCGGCGACCATTTTGGCCGCCGCCCCGCTGCTCTGCTATTCACACAACTTCGGGTCAACTTGGCCCGAAGTCACCCAGCGATGAAGCCCATGAGGGAGCTGTTCAGACTATGCAGAAAATCCCCCATCGCTTCGGCAAAGGCCGGAATCCCGAACGGCGAAGCAAGGAATCCCATCACCAGCAGCCCTATGCCGCTGTACGCCTCTCCTTGAAACAGCAGGATAGCGCCCCCGACAGCGAATAACAAGGATACCAGCGCCAGCACCCGGCCGGATACCCAGCCCAAAAACTGCATGGCTAGGCCCAGCACAAAAAACGCCAGAGCAAAGGGAATGGCGAGGATTTTGAACGGCAGTTTGAGTAAGGTTTTCATGGGAACAAGCTCCTTTCTGTATGACCTTTATTCTACATGTCCATTATACCTCTGGGCGGTGGGGGCCTCAAGTTTGTCGCCGCCGCACAAATCTTGTCCCGGATGGCCCAGCGGATCGGCTGGGGCCTTTCCCGCTTATCATACAGTAGGAAAAAGGGCGGTCAAGGATGTCGATTTGGGCGTCACTTCGGGCCAACTTGGCCCGAAGTTCTCCCATAGCAGAAAATGCGGGGAACGGTTCTCAAACCGCTCCCCGCATCTTTACATTTTCACGACTTCCGCAAGCTGATCCAACACAGCGGACACCTTGCCCCACAGTTCGGCATAGTCCCGCTGAAGCCCGGCGATCTCCTCTGGATACACGCCGTAGGTGTTGGCGTGTATGGCAATCTGATTTAGATTGTTGGCGCAGCGCCGCTGCAAGGAAACCAGCTCCCGGACGGGCGCGAGATCAACATGCAGCACATACCCATTCAGCGCCATTTTCCGCAGATAAGCTCCGGCGTTGGTGACGCCCGCCTCGGCCATCCGCTCTCGGATCGCGTCCAGTTCCTCCTGCGTTACCATGACATGCAGGTGGATGTCCCGCTTGCGCCGTTTCACCGCTCTCGTTCCCATGTTCGGCTTTTTGGGGTTGGCGGCTTTACCTTGTCCAGCGGCTTTTCCCGTTCCGTGGGGCGGGCGGAGAACGGTGTGCTGAATACCCCGGAAAGCCGCTGGGCCTCCTGGCTGTCGAAATCCTGTTCACGCTTCTTTTCCATAACAGTCCTCCTTATCTGTCGCCCCGGTCGGGTGCTTCCTTTTTGGGCGCGTCCAAGGGCCGGTGCTCCTGGGCCTCCTTTTGGGCCGCTTTCAGTTGTTCGGCAATCGGGCGGGGTCTGTCTCCGCCTTTCCGGGACAACTCGGAAATATAAGGGGCGGGCCGCAGCTCATAGTCCGACACCTGCTTTTCTGTCAACGGTTTGGTATAGGTCAGATGGCCCCATGCCAGGAACGCGCCGCCCTCCACCGGGACGCGCTGATCGTAGTTGACGAGCTCATCCGGGGCGTTGTGGGGTGGTTTGGGGAACGTGCCGATGTCCACAGGCCGCTGAATGGAGTAATACTTATAGAGGCCGGGGGCTTCGACTTGTACGACTTTGACCTTGAAAAGACGCTGATACTCCTGCACCCGGTCTGCAAAATCCTTTTCCATAGCGGGTAGATTGTTCCCGTAATGCCCCCATTCATATTGCCGCTGGCCCTTTTCGTCATCGTAGCAGGCCCAGGTTACATAAGGGGATGGCGCCGTGGGATGATGGCCTAGGACGAAACCCCGACCATTTTCCAGTATAACGGCTTTCAGAATGGAGTAGCCTTGATTTTTGTCCATAGCGTATCCTTTCTAAAATGTGGAAAGTATCTGCATAAAACAGGGGCAGGCCATAGAAACACATAGCCCACCTCAAAATCAGCCCCGGAACGCCTTGCAATCAGCGGGTTTTCCGGGGCCTAATTTTCCACATATCACCCCCGCTTCCTCCGCATATAGTCCCGCTTCTGCCGCCGCAGGGCTATTCTGGCACAGGCCGCCGAACAGTATGCTTGTCTCCCGTCCGGGGCCACGGCTCCACCACAGATCGGGCAAACCTTAATCTCGGGCCGCGGGCCTTCGGTGGCGAGAGCGGCTTCCAATGCCGGATCGAGAGGCAGGACGGCCTTCTGAAAATACCGGCAGTACCCGCCTGTCCACCATTTCCCCAGCATATAGCAGGAGCCGTCCAGCGGCAGGCAGCCATATTCCGCATCATAGTTCGCGCACCGCTTCACCAGCCTACGGATCGCCGCCCGTTCAGTTCGGGTCAATTCACGTGCCGGTGCCTTGTCGCTCTTCATCTGTTGACTTCGGGCCAACTTGGCCCGAAGTCGTTCCCTCCTTTGCCGGGGGTTTTATCCTGCGGCGGCACAGCCCCATGCAGGCCATCCCCTGCCAAATGGTGCAGCCTCGGCAGGGGGAATCCGCAGGCGGGGCGGCCACCGGTTCCCGGTAGCCGGGCGGTCGCTGTTTCATCATCCTTTCAAAAGGGCTGTCGGTGAAGTTATACATGGTCGTCCTCCTGTTCGTCATCCCAAGGCGGCAGATCGGTTTCCTGTTCGCCGGAATCATAGTTCTCCTCATATTCTTCATGGGCGCTCTGACTACTGTGCTTTTTGCGGATCACCTTGAAGTACAGGGCTGTGCCGCCGCCGATGACCACAACCGCCCCTACCAGTATCATGCTGAACAGACCGCTACTCTCCGGCTGTTCTGCCGGAGTCTCGCCGGACGGTTGAGAGGTAGGAGCGTCCCCGGTATTTGTGTCGGGAGCGGAGCTTTCGGGGACGGTCGCAACCGTACCGCCCGCCTGCTCAATCAGGGTCAACAAATCCTTTTCCGCCACCGCGTCCAGAAAATATACGTTTTCCGTCTGCTGGGTAAAGTCGATAATCAGATAGAATGTGTTGCCTGCCGGGGTCTGGACGGTGTAAAACTTGCGCCCGTCATCGTCGGTATATACTTCCTTTACCGTTCCTGTGCCGGACGGCAAATCGGCTCCAGCCGGGATAGAGCTTTCCGGCGCGGAACTTGCCGATCCCGCTGGGGGTTCCTCCGCATGGACGGCGGTGGAGCATAGGCAAATGGCCATAAAAGAAGCGGCGCACAGCGTCGCCAGTCGTTTTGGATTTCTCATTCTTCGGTTGCCTCCTTATCGGTTGTTCCAATAGTCCCGGACTTCGGGCCAAGTTGGCCCGAAGTGGTGTGGGCGGCCCGGAGCATGGCGGCCAGAGCGGAAAGGGAAATATCCATGCCCCGTACCGTTTCCACAATCTCGGTGTTTTCAAGCTCGGTTTTCTGCTTTTCCAGTTCCCGTAACCGGGCTTGCAGCTCGTTGATTTTACCTTTGGTTTTTTCTATGTCTTTGCAGATACGTTCAATTTTGGGGTTCAAGCCGAAGCCTCCTTGTTGATGTATTGCTGGAACCTGGCAAGCTGTTCGGGCGTGAGCTGCTCTGCCGCCGCTTCGGAAAAAGGGATAACGGTCAGCGTGATTTCAAAAACCCGGACTTGCTTGGTAACGGTGTTTCCATCTGCGTCCACTGTTTCCCGTGTTTCTGTAACCTCGGCACCGGCAAGCTGATACTGCCTGTCAAAAACAGTTTGTAGGGTGCTTCCCAGCTCTGTCTCCGAAAGCTCGTCGAATACAGATATAAATGCCAGCAGTTCGGCGGGGTCATGTCCGATAGGGCCGAGCTTGCGTCGGTACTCGTCAAAGCCGGGGTTGTCAGCTTCCAGCTTGTCAATGGATAACTGAAGCTCCTGCTCCAAATTCGTATAAATGGTGTCGGCGTTTCCGGCGGCCCCTCCAATGCCGCCTGCGCCACCGCCGCCCAGCGATGCTACCAGTCCCATACAGGCTTGCAGCGTGACGATTAGCAGCAGGACAATCCCCAGCGCCAGCAGAGCCAGCGGCTTCATAGTAAAGAAGCGCACCACAGCCGCCGTAAACCGCCCGGTCGTCGCCGCCGTTTTCTTGGCTGCCTGAGCGCCTCGTTTAGCGGTGTTGCGTGCCTGCTTGCGAACCTGCTTCTTGACCCGCTGCTTTTGTACCAAACGGGAAAGGGCGGACTTTTTCAGTTCCGGGTTTTCCTGCGCCAACTTGCGGAATTGCAGGTCGGCCTTGGCCTTGATGTCCCGTTTTTCCCAGCGACGGACATTCCGGGCCGGGCGGGTGCGCCGCCGCTGTTTGAAAAACCGGGACGTGCCGCGCAGCGCAGACTCCCCGGCCAGCTCCGTCCGGTGGGCGGCCTCTATACCGGTGTTTTCCTGTTCCGCCTGATAAATTTTCCCGTGGACAGTCCGCCACACCTGTACCTGTACCGTTTGCTGCGCCGACTTGATCGGGCCGGGCTTCTGGGACGGCCTCTGCTTTGCCTGCTTCTGTTTGGCCGTATCCAGCTTGGCACCCGTGCGTTCGGCACGGTAAGCCGATTTCTTATCCCTACGGGTAGCAAAGCCGGAGGAATCCGCCCCTTGATGCAGCCGCTCGGAGGGTGGAGGGATGTTACTGGTTTCCCGAAACTTTGAGAGTGTGGCCTCCGATCCGGCACTTCGGGCCTCGCCGTCGCTAACTGCGCTATGTAACTTCGGGCCAACTTGGCCCGAAGTTCCCACCTGCCGTTTATCGTCACTCATGTTTCACATCCTTTGCCACGTCCTCCGGGCGGGTCGTCAACAGGTTGTAAATTTCACCCGGCGGGAAACGGTCTACAAACGGAATGGTCGTGCTGCCATAGAACAACAGACCCTCGCCGGGGTGGCTGTGGGAGATATAGGACAACTGGTATTCGGATATGCCGAGCTGCTTGGCAAGGATCGCCCGGTCGCCCGCCGCCTGTGCCAGCAGAATCATGAAGTCTGAGTTTTCCAAAATATTCTCGATCTCCCGGCTGGACAGCAAATCCTTGACATTTTGCGTCAAAGCAGACGGCACACAGCCCATTTTGCGGAGCATCTTCCATACCCGGACGAAATAGGACGCACTCAAAGCGTCCTGCAAGAGAATATGAAACTCGTCGAAGTAGCACCATGTCGCCCGGCCCTCTGCAAAGTTCCGGCCCACCGCCTGCGTCACCAGCTCATTGACAATGTGCATGGCAATCTTCCGCAGGTTTTCGCCCATACCTTTCAGTACCACACACACCACCCGGCTGCTGTCCACATTGACGTTGGTATGGTGATTGAATAGGTTAAGGCTGCCGGTGCAGTAGAGCTCCAGCGCCGTGGCGATCCGCCGGGCCTCCGGCTCAGGCTGCTCGCACAGCACCGCATAAAGGTCTTGGAGTAAGGGCATCCTCCCCTCCCCGATCCCCAACGCAAGCTCCCGGTACACCAACCGCACACAGCGGTCGATCACCGTCTTTTCTATCGGAGCCAATCCCTCTTTTCCACCGAGTATCAATTCGCACAGGGAAAGCAGGAAGTCCGCTTTCATGGACAGGGCGCTTTCAGCGTCAGCCGCACCTAGCTCAATATCCATCGGATTGATATAGTGCCGCAGGGGATTGTCCGGCGAAATGGTCAGCACTTGTCCGCCCAGCCGTTCCACCAATGGCGCGTATTCGCCCATCGGGTCTACGACGATAATGCGGTCTTGGGTGGTAAGAAACACGTTAATCAGTTCACGCTTTGCGGCAAAGCTCTTGCCGCTGCCCGTGGAGCCGAGATACAAACCGTTAGCTGATTTCAGTTTTTTGCGGTCGGCCATAATAACGTTATTTGATAGGGCGTTTTTGCCGTAATACAGCGCTTCGCCCCCCATCCGCAGCTCGCGGGTCATAAAGGGGACGAAAATCGCCGTGCTGCTGGTCGTCATGCCACGCTGAATTTCAATCCCGTTGTACCCCAGCGGCAGGCTGCTCATGTAGCCCTGCTCCTGCTGAAAATCCAGCCGCTTCAAAAGGCAGTTGTGTTTCTGCATGATCCCCGCCACCGTAAACAGGTCGCTTTCAAGCTGCTGCTTGGTCGGGGCGAGATTGACGACAAGGAAAGTCAGCAGAAACATGCGCTCGTTCCGGCTCTGCAAGTCGGTCAGCAGCGCCGCCGCATCCTTGGAAAAGGTCACAAGGTCGGGCGGCAGAATGTCCCAGTCATAGCCCGATTTGCTTGCCGCTTTTTGTGCGTCCATTTTCATTCGGTCAATATCGGTCAGCTTGGTTTTCACCATCTTTATCGCCTTGGCCTGATCTACCGCCCGGACGTGCATGGTGACGGTCATTTCCGCATCGGTTTCCAGCAGTTCCCGCAGGAGCTTGTCGGACAACTCGGATGCCATAATCTGCATATACGAAGCCGCGCCCCATGTGGCTCCCACACGAAAAAACCGGCTTTGACGGAAATCAAAGCCGGTCGGGGCAATATAGTCCTTGGTGCTCATGCCGGTTTGGGGGATCAGCTTCCAGTCAAAGCAGAACGGTTCCCGCCCGGACGGATGAAGCTGGCTGTGCAGCACCTCCAACCGTTCCCGTCCGTCCAGCGGGCGGGCCTCTGCGCCCAGCCGCTTGAAATTTCCCATGATGTCCGCCTCGATCCGTTCCAGCCTTCGGCGGGCCGCTTCCAGTCCGTCGGCCTCCACACCGAAAGTTAGGTACTTGGAACGGACAAAGCCGTTGTTGCTTTTGGCAATCTGATTTTTCAGCATGGCCGTAAACTCTGCTCGGATACTGTCGTATTCGTCGTGCTGCATGGGGATGTTGACGGCATAGCGGTTTTCCAGCCGAGATCGGTGGTTGATAAAGGAAAGCTGGAACGGCAGGGCGTTGTCAAAGTAATTGAGAAACGCACAATAGCCGTCGAAAATGGCGGCCTGATCGTCCGCCGACGCCACCGCATAATTGATGTCCTCGTAACACAGGGTTTTGGTATAGGTGTTGTCATTCACCCGGCACACGCCGTCCCGCAGCATTTCTTGGTAAGGAATTGTCTGCTGAGTGGTCTGTGGGCCGCGCCGCTTTTTAGCGGCTGCCCTTTTTGCCGGGTGTTTTCTTTGCTTGGTATCGCGCAAGCTGTGTTTCCTCCTTTCGGATGTTCATCAGATAGGCGTAAAAATTTTCCGTTTTGTAGGGCCGTGTCCGGGGCCACAAAATCCGGGAACGCACAATGTTCCGCAGCACTTTTTCAAAGGGCAGCCCGTCGCGCTCATACATGGCGAAGAAAAAGCACGGGAGCATAAGCACAATCATCAGCAGCATAGCCGCTGTATTCCCGATCACTGAACGGGTGAGCAGGTAAGTGGGAATCCCAATGAGAGCCGCGCCGCCGAAACAAATGAGCTGGCGTTTCGTCAGGTTAAACGCCAGCTTGCTCTTGATTTTTGTTAGGTCGTTAGGTACGCTGACATAGGCCAAATGGTTATGCCTCCTTTCACTTCGGGCCAACTTGGCCCGAAGTCATAGTGTGATCGTGCTGTCCACCTCATTGCCCCACACGTCCCAGCCGGGCGGGGATTGCCGGGCGAACAGCTCCACACGGGGCAGGTCGCCCATCAGCCGCACAATACGGTCACGAGTTTCGTCCGGCTTTTTACTGTGTTCCTCACGGGGCGTGACAATAAGCTGGGGAACATCGGCTGCCTTGCGTTTCGGGTTTCCCTTGGTAGCCAGCAAACAGATCTCCGCATTTGCCCGCGTCCAGTTTCCCATACCGAAAAACCAACCGGGAGATTTTGGGTTTTGTTTGACCCAGCAAAATGCCACCGTCTTATAAGTAAAGCCCCATGCCCGAATTACGTCAAAGGTTTCGGGAAGCGCCGGGAACGTCACCCACAAAAATAAAACACAGTCCGGTGCAGCCAGTTCCCGCACAGGCAAAGCACATATCTCTGATGTTGTCATCAGAGAATAATGCCGCTTGGCTCCGCCGTTCCCGCCGCCACGATAATACCACGGGGGATCGGCATAAATGATGTTGAATTGTTTGTTCATAATGTTGCCTTTCTCCTTCAATGCTCTTGGCCTCGATCGCGAGCCGGGGCGGCTGCTCGACAGGTTGCCCGTTCCACTCCCGTTTTTCTAATCCGCCAGTAGTCTGGATGATATTGCCGCAGGGTGTTATTTATCTCCTCCTCAAATGCCGCCTTGTCCTTGATCCGTTCGGGGATTTTCCACATCTTTTTATCCAGCAGCTCCCGGAGTACAATGCTTTCCTCGCTGTCCTCCTCAAAGCACAACCAGCCGTTTTGCCGCATACCACATTTGCGGGCGGCAGGTGACAAGAAGGAGATCATATCCGGGGCTACCATTGTTCCCCCGTGGCTGGCGGTGGATACCATAAACACGCCGGGGCAAAGGGTATCGCACTCCTGTACCTGACCCCACGGCGACCAATCGGGTTGTATAAACATATTGCCACCTCCTAAAGCTCGACATCCTTAGAACGATTATGTGCCTTTATAGGAGCCGGACGCGCGGCATTTTTCCTTGCCGTTTGCCTGGTTCCTTCGGCAAGCTGCTCCTTGACGGACGGTTTTACCTCCATGCCTTTGGCTGCGGCGGCACGGGCGACCAGTTTTTCCACCGCTGCGTTGTAGCCCTCCAGCGCCTTTTGGTTCAGTGCCGCCCGCAATTCCTCCCCTCTCACATGGATAGTCTTTACAAATCCGTTTGACCGGGGATCGCGGACAGTAGGTTCACCGAGAAACAAACCGTTTTCCCCGTTGAACACCTTGAAGTTATCCATGTAAAAGCCGTGATATTCCACCGTCGCCAAACCGATCAGCTTGCCCTGCGGCGTACCCAGCAACCGCACATCCACATTCAATGCGTCTAAATCCATTGTCGGGGCTTTTTGTTCTTCTGCCATTTCATTTGCTCCTTTCTGCCACTTCGGGCCAACTTGGCCCGAAGTCACCTTTCCATGTCTGATTTGTGAGGAATAGGCTTATTAAATTTTTCGGGCGGGATTACAGTCTTTGGGCCTTGCAGCAGTTTCTTGTCCGAAAGCTCATGCATGACGGCGGTTTCATTTTCAAAACAGAGGAATCCGCCGCGTCGTTCGCCCTGCTTGCAAAGATACGGGGAGAGGAGCGCCGACACCTCATTCGCCACCATGATCCCGCTGTGTTCGGCTGACTTCACCTGAAACACACCGGGGCATAACGTCTTGTAGCCCATGAGCTTGCCCCAAGGGGATAAATAGGGCGGCTGGCGGAAATCGTCCCCCTTGCGGAAACGCTCCTGTGCTTGTGCCTTGGCCTTGGCAAGCTGATCGAGCACCGACTGTTTATCTTGTTCGCTCTCCACCGTGTAACCCGGCAATAGCTGGCCGTTGACGGTAAAGCGTTTCGCATACTCTTTGGGAATGGGCGGATAAATCTCGGTAAACAAATGAGCGTGGACCTTGATCCGGCCTTGCAGGTACTTCTCCATAGCGGCTTTATCCGCAAAGCGTTTTTGATCCTGCCCGGCAATCCTTCCATTTGTTTTTGCGTCGCTAGGGTCTTGAACATATACACCCCACGACAGTTCCCATGAGGTTACACGACCCGCTTGGCCGTAAGGTCTATTTGCTGAAACTCGATAGTACATCCGATAAACAGCGTTGCTCATGCGGTGCCAGCCGTATTCCTCCTCGATCCAGCGGTTAGCGGTATGCTCCACGGCCGGGGTTTTGACATACTGGATGGCCTTGCCTATCTGCTGTGTCTGGGCAGCCTGTTTTTCCCATTCCTCAAACGCCCCCCGCAGCTTATTGAAAATCACTCGTTCCTTGTTGGCGCTTTCCAGGTGCAGCTTTTCTAACTCCTTGGCGGTATGAGAAACCAATTCAGCAATTTCGGGGTTTGGCGTAGAAACCCTGTGTTCGATCCTTATCAGTTCACCCGGTTCCAGCCTGTCCGCATAATCCGAAACATTGTATGACACTGTATCCGGCAATCCGTTTTCCTCCTTTCACCTCGGGCCAAGTTGGCCCGAAGTGCTGGTTTTAATGCGCCTCAAAAATGCTCTTGGCGAGCGTACCGGTCTTAAACAGGGTAAAGCATAGCAACACAGTATACCCCATGACCTGCCATACAGAGCCGATGATATCCGCTGATCCCGCGGTGGAAATGCTCTGCACCAGCACCGCGTAAATGGCGATACACACCAAAATCAAAAAGCCTTGAAACGCAATGGCCAGCAGAGACTTAAAATAGTTGTGGCCCACATGCCCGATTTCCCGGTTTCCAACCGTGGCAAAGGGAATGGGCGCTAAACTGGTGAGCAGGTAAATCTCGATCATCCGACCATAGACAATCACAAAAATCACGATATTCAACGCCACCGCCGTCAGCCGCACGATAAAGGATTGCAGCCACAGCCCCAGCAGTGGCCCGATGTCCATGCCTTGCAGCGTCGCCTCCAAATCTGTCAGCAGATCGGACGGTATATTTGTGCTGCCACTTATCAGCCCTGCCGCATTATTCACTACGCTTTGTGCCACATCGAATACTGCCAGCACAATGTTGAAGGTGTTGGACAGGATCATAACGGCCACAAAGGTCTTGAAAAACCACTTGAAAAATATCCAAGTGTCGATCTCGTGCATATTGTTTTTGTCGATAATCAGGCTGATGAGTTCATAGCACATGACAAACGTGAGGATCATTCCCGCAATCGGCAGCACCACTGTTTCGGACAACTGCTTGATGAGTGCGAATACCCCCGCGTTCCATGTAGCCGGGGAGGTTCCCACCTGTGTGGCAATCTCCCCGACCTGCTTGTTTACATCACTGAATAAACCAGAAAAGTTCCCCATAATACCGTCAACGAGCAGCCCCCGCAGCCATTCGGTAATCCAGTCGGTGAGCCATCCCATAGGCGATCACCTCAAAACAGGCCGGACAGCAGCGGGATCAGGGTCATACCCAGCAGAATGACGCCGCCTCCGGCCATAAGCTGCTTGACCCCTTGGCTTTTTGCCGCCGGATTGTCCGACCCGTAGCCTTCCAGCAGATTGATGAGGCCCCAAACGGCAAGGCCTGCGCCCAGCGCAATCACAAGGGTCTGTAGCGTATTGATTGCGGATGTGAAAAATGTCATAAATCTACCTCCTTAAATGAAAAAAGCCGCTTGTTCAGCGGCTATGTGGACTTCGGGCCTCGTCAGCACAAGCTCCACAATACGACTTCGGGCCAACTTGGCCCGAAGTGCGTACCGCTTTGCTGTGCTTCCTATCCCCATAAAGCAGGCTTTGTGGGGGCCCCATATATCCGAAGTGTTTTATTTTTTCCGGCGACGGCGGCGAAGTGTCAGCAGGCTCACCCCGGAGGCCACGCCCAACGTTGCCAGAGCCGCAGCAGGGAACGTATCTCCTGTCTTGGGAGAAGCCGGGACACGATTGTTGGGAATCGTTAAGGCTGCGTTGTTCTTGGAATCGGGGACAGTCGCGTCCGGCTGCTGCGGCATATCCGGGGTGGAGGGCTGGATAGGATCGGAATTTGTTTCGGAATCCGGCTGCTCTACAATAGGCCCGCCGCTCATATACCGCATCAGGGAGGCTACCTGTCCGTCATACAGCAGCGCCGCCTCATAGGGCTCGGTGTCGAGAATGTATCCCTCCGGCGCAATGGTTTCAATCACTATATAGCTGCCGAGATACAGGAGCTTGCTGGTTGCCACACCGTTTTCCGTTACGAGAGTATCCACGAGCTGCCCCTTGGTATAGCGGAGGGTGCCGTCCGGGGTAATGATGTCCTCCGCCGCGTAGACCTCAAAGGTTGCGGGAGAAAGGATGATCGGCTTGCCGGTTTCCGCGTCCACTTTGGTAATGACGATCTGGCCCATCTGCGGGGCGTTCTCAATGGTGATGCCCTCGGTGACAAGTGCCGCGTCCTGCCCGCCATAAGTCAGGGTGACGGTGTGGGGTGTACCATCGAGCAGGTATCCCTCCGGGGCGGTAATTTCCGTAATGGTATAGCTCCCGAGATACAGCAAACCACTGGTGACAACACCGTTTTTCGTGGTGAGGGTATCGATAAGCTGGCCCTTTCCATACCGTACCGTGCCGTCAGCGGTGATGATGTCCTCCGCAGCCCGCAGTTCAAATACAGCATCGGCGCCTATAATCGGTTTGCCCGTTTCTTTGTCTGTTTTGGTGATCGTAATTGTTCCCATTTGCGGCGCATTATCCAGTGAAAGACTCTCTGTGACGAGTTCTACCGACTGTCCGCCATAGGCCAGCGTCACATCATGGGGCGTGGAATCCAGAATATACCCGTCCGGCGCGGTGATCTCCGTCACCGTGTAGGTGCCGAGATACAGGTGCTTGGAGGCGATCAGCCCCTGCACTGTTGTTACGGTATCCACCAGCTCACCGGCCTTGTAATGCACCACGCCATCACCGGTCACAATATCCGTTTTCGCATGAATCTGGAACGTAGCATCGGACAGAATAATGGGCTTGCCGGTTTCCTTGTCCCGTTTCTCAATGGTGATCGTCCCCATTTGAGGAGCGTTGTGAAAGCTAATGCCTTCTGTCACAATCTCCACCGTCTGCTCGCCGTAGAACAAAGTCACATCGTATATGGTGGTATCCTGTATATAGCCATGTGGAGCCGTTTTCTCGGCAACCGTATAGGTTCCGAGATACAGGGACTTGCTGGTGACAACGCCATTTTCGGTGGTGAGGGTTTCGATCAGCTCGCCCGCCTTGTAGCGGATCGTGCCGTCAGCGGTGATAATATCGCTTTTCGCCCGCAGTTCAAACACGGCGGGATATGCCGTAATGGGTAGGCCGGACTCCGCATCGTTTTTCTGGACACGGATCGTCCCCTTTTGAGGATCGTTTGCAAAGGTCACGCTTTCGGTGACAACCTCCACGCTCTGACCGCCGTAGCGGAGCGTGACCTCCTGCGGCTCCGGGTTCTGAATGTATCCCTCCGGGGCTGTCTTTTCGGTCACGATATACGTACCGAGATACAGGGGCTTGCTGGTGGCGGAGCCGTTTGCAGTGGTAATGGTATCTACCAGCTCTCCAGCCTGATACCGTACCGTGCCGTCACCGGTCACAATATCCGTTTGGGCGTGGATTTCAAAGACGGCCGCCGCTTCTGTTACCGGCTTTCCGGTTTCGCTGTCCGTCTTGTGGACAGTAATGGTTCCCATCTGAGGACGGTTCGGAACAGTGACGCTCTGGGTCACGATCTGGACGGTCTGGCCGCCATAAGCCAGCGTCACGGGATATTTGCGGGTGTCTTGTACATAACCGCTTGGGGCTGTCTTTTCGGTGACAACATATTCTCCGAGATATAGCTGCTTGGTGGTGCCGACGCCGTTTTTGGTGGTAACGGTATCGGCCAACTGTCCGGCAGCCAGCCGCACTGTGCCATCCGGGGTTTTGATGTCGGTAGCGGCCCGGATTTCAAAGGTGGCGGGAGCGTTCACCGGCTTGCCGGTATCCCCATCGTCCTTTCGCACCGCGATCTGGCCCATCTGGCTCTTGTTGGCGGTATGAATGGTGACGGTCTGATTGTTGGTGCGGATATTAAAATACTGCTTGGTGGTGTCTAGCACATAGCCGTCCGGGGCTTTTTCTTCCAGCAGGTAATAGCTGTCGCCATAGGGCAGCAGGCCGCTTTTAGCGTAGCCGTGCGCGTTGGTCTTCAGTTCGTCCACCCGGATGTTAGCACTGTTGTAGATACCGTACACGGCTCCGGCCAGCGCCTTGCCGGTAGTGGTATCGGTCTTATACAGTTCCACATAGCCTTTCTTGATCGTGTTCTTGAAGGTGACAGTTGCCGTGCCGCCGTCGGGGACAGTGATCGCCTGGCTGGCGGGGGTGTTGTACCGGCCCGGCGTTTTGACTTCCGTTACCGTGTAGGTGCCTGCCGGGAGGGTGTCGGTGATCTGCCCCTTGCTGTCGGTGGTGTAGGTTTTGTCAATGCCGTTTCCCGTCACCCGGAATTGCAGGCCGGATACCACGCCGTCCTCGCTTTCCTTGACAATCTTGGCGGTTCCTTGCGCGGTGCGAACACTGAACGAGTACGGCTGGGGATCGTACATTACACCACAAAGCATTTCCTGCCCTTTGCCGGAGGTTTCCTCCAGCACCGCCAGCGGGCTGATTTTATGCAGCTCGGATAGGTTCTTTTTTAGGCGGATCGCTGTGGTGTCAAAAGACTTGGATGCCGTGACGGTGATTGTGTTGCCGGAAATGGACGCCGACAGGCCGGAGGGCATGGTGGACGTGAGAGAGCTGTTGGCGAGCATCCCATTTTTGTCCGTCAGGCTGCCCTTGTACGTTTTGCTGGCCGCGTCCCATTTCAGCGTGAGGGTTTGTCCCGCAAAGCTGGCGAGGGTATCGTGCTTTGCCATGTCCGCTAGAATTTTGTTGTAGGCGGTCAGGGCCGGGGTCGCCTCACCTTTCTTGTGGCCGTTGCCGTCGTAGGCGTACAGCATGTAGCAGTCATGGAAATAGTTCGCGTTGTTCTTGGCGGCGGGAATCCCGCTGTTCAGTTCCTCGGCGGAGGACTTGTAACCGGAAACCAGCCCGCTTTTGTTCCGCCGTCCG